>Ga0209187_1000074_pt1 | contig 220841 bp, 166 predicted proteins | sample BantaG_FD_187430 | JGI IMG/M metagenome (GOLD analysis project Ga0209187, IMG submission 187430) | Marine algal microbial communities from Bantry Bay, Ireland - BantryBay_4 metaG (SPAdes) (version 2) | ecosystem: Host-associated > Algae > Red algae > Unclassified | place: Bantry Bay, Ireland... | reverse complement strand
TTTTTTTTCTAATTTCGCTATCTTTAGGTGAGCAGCTTTTAATACTGCTGCTTTGGAGACTTCCTTTTTTGATGTTTGCATATCATAAATATAGGAAGTCTTTTTTTATTTTTTGAGATACCTACCTACGAGGTTTTAGAAACCTCGTAGGTCTAACCCATATACGTAAATGCATTGCAGCGGACAGCGGGGAGACAACTTACTCGAAGAGGATACTCGCCGTCCGTATTTTAATTATGAATTATGAGTGATGAATTATGAATTCTTGCATTAAACCACGAATTATCAATTATGATCTCCTTGCAACAGGAAGTTCTGGTAAAATCAATATTCTTTATGCAAAATTCCAAAAAAATTTAGTAAATTTGGACTGCACTAGTTTAAAAAATTGCTTCAAATGATCCCTTCTTTTTGAAACAATTTGTCCTTATTTATCTTATATATATTATTGCCAAGCATCATTACTCTTTTTCTTATTCAAATTACGGGAAAGTTATGTGATTTCCCTTCTCTTAAATTAAACTAAAATGAACATCTTCAAAGGCAGCTTTATTCTTTTGTTATTGATTATTAATGGCTTGTGTCAGGCACAAACAGTGGAGTTAATAATTGAGGTAACTGCGGATCAAAATCCACAAGAAATTTCTTGGTCTCTTTTTGATGGTTCCGATAATGTCGTCTTAACGGATGATGGAGAAATCGTGGCTCCTTTTGAAAAATATGCTAAGTCGATTTCGGTAAATAGTATGGATTGTTATCGGTTTGAAATAAACGATGATGGTGGAGATGGTATTTTGGGACCTGGTAGATACAAAATTTTCTATGATGGAGAAGGTATTCTAAATGCCTTAGATAATTTTTATTTCTTTGCTGAACATTTTATTAATTGTCCTGAAATTGGAGCTACTTGTGAAAATCCTACTCCTGTTTATAACAAGGACATAAAAAGTCCCATTCGCGAAAATAATTGGTATGTAATCAATGCTCCTTTTGATATATTTATGAATATCAATACTTGCCTAAATTCAGAAGGCAAGGAATTTTTAGACACTGATATTTGGATTTATGATTCTTGTCCAACTACTTTATCTGATGGTCCGGAAGGTGCATTGATTTTTAATGATGCTTATTTTATTTGCGCACCAGGTGCTTCTTTGTTAAATTTTAGAATTGATGCAAATACAGACTATTATGTTCGTGTAAAAACGCACGACTTAAATTGGCAGAAAGATTTAATTGTTCAGTTTTCTAAAGCTCCTGATTTGTTTGGTTGCACGGATTTACAAGCTTGCAATTACAACCCTTTTGCAAACAAAGAGGATGGTAGTTGCATTATAGAGGAATGTCTACCTGACCTTGCCATTCTTCAGTCAAACTTATATTACACGATGGCGTTAGATACCATTACCAACAGCGATGAATGCTATATTGAAGAAGGTTGTTTAACTGGAATGGGTTTGAGAGATATTGTGCGTTTTGAAACGGCTATTGAAAATATTGGAAACACGGACTACATCATTGGAAAGCCTACCGACAATCCTGATGCATTTAGCGATGACAATTGCCATGAGCATTGGCATCAATTGGGCTATGCGGAATATTTATTGTATGCTGGTGCTGGTGATCCAGAACCTATTGGTTTTAAAAATGGTTTCTGTGTTTTAGATTTATTTTGCCCTGAACTGAATGATGCTAAATACAATTGTGGATATATGGGTTTGAGTGCTGGTTGCAAGGATGTTTATGATGTATCTATTGATTGTCAGTGGATAGATGTTACGGATGTTGCAGATGGAGATTATACTTTAGTAGCACGTATTAACTGGACAGAGCAGGTGGATTTAAGAAATAAAAAAGAGGCTAATTATGAGAATAATTGGGCACAAGTTTGTTTTAATTTAGACAGAAGTTCTGGGAAATTGATTTTAACCTTACTGGATGAATGCGCTACCTATGAGGATTGCAATGGTGTTCTTTATGGTTCTGCAACTTTGGATTGTAAAGGCGAGTGTGGCGGATTAGCACATTTTGGAGATATAAACAATGATCTTTTGCTAAATGATTTGGATGTTACTAAATATATGGAAGCCATCACTTCTGATCAAGCAATAAATTCACCTTGTCTTGATTTGGACGGCAACGGTCAGCTAAACATTTACGATGCTGCTTTAATGCGTGAATGCACAGAAAATACGGAAGGTGAATCAGCGGCAAATCATGCACATTGTTTATTCCCATCTGGCTATACAAATCTAGCTCAAACCAATTATGTTCAATTGGATGAATTGGATGCAAACAACCAAACCATCGACTTTCAGTATTTAAGTCCAAGCAATGACCTTTTTGCTTTTGATGTTGAATTTTCTGGAATTACCATCGCTAGTGTAGAGTCTTTAATTGAAAATGAATTAGAAATTTATTGGAATGAAAACAGGGTACTTGTATTGTCAAAACCCAATACGCAAATTTCACAAAGTACTGAATTGAGTGACCTATTTAGAATTAATATTGCTGAGATTTACGAACCTGAGCTATGCATTTCTAAAGTAAATGATATTATCAATAAGGATTATGAAAAAACAGTGTCGGGATTTGGAGAATCTTGCCGATTTGGTCAAGTGACTTCTCTTGAAGAAGTGGATGCAAATTTAACTGTGAAATTATTTCCCAACCCTGCTGATGATTTTCTTTGGATACAAAGTTTAAAGGATCAACAAATTGAAAAAATCGAGTTATTTAATTCTACTGGCAAACCCATCATTCAACAAAAAAATAATTCAACTAAAGCAATTCAAGTAGCAACAGATCATTTGCCAAATGGTATTTATTTTGTAAAATTAATTGCTGACGATTCATCTGTATCTGTTGGAAAAATCATTGTGCAGCATAAGTAACAAAAAAAAGCCGTCTCAAAAATATTTTGAGACGGTTTTTTTTCTACTTATGGCATTTGTTCCTGAATAATGTAACTTGGACTCAAGTTAATATTACCTGGATGGCTCAATACATTGAAGAAAATAACATTTACATCATTATTTATACCTTGATGAATTACCTGCCCATCCATATTTAAATCGCCACTCCCATATTCCTCTAAGATAAAGTTAAGTTGACCTTCAATGTTCAATGGGCTGTTTAATATCTCAAAAAATATTTCATTCACATCATTAGATTCACCCTGAAAAATAATTTGACCATCATTGTTAACTGAACCCGCCCACATTACATTCTCTCCATTTAGGGTAGTCTGGGCATATTCTCCATAAGTCATTGTCTCTAAGCTTGTAAAATCAAGAATCACTGGTGTCATATTATCCAATAAAACAGGTTCTTTTGTCATTATAGATAAATGATTTCTATGTGATATAGAAATATGGTATTCCCCTGCTGGAACATCAAAGTCAACTGGTGAAACGCCATCAACATCAACAAAATCACCATCTCTTTGCAATAATCCTGCTCTAGATGCAACAACAATATTAGGATTAGTGGGGTTTCTAACTTCTGCCAATATCCAATCAACAATGGCATTTTTACCTGTTTGAGTAAGAACAGTTTGATCAATGGTTTCGCCACCATTGTGATTAAAATTAGGGTTCGCTGAGTAAGGCTCTGTCAATGGAATGTCTCCATTTTGACGCAATTCATCAGTCATTAAAGTTGGATCATTGGGGTCTATTGCACCTTGTAATTTTAAATCTATCATTAGTGGAACTGGATTAACAAGATTGTATCCTGCATCAATTGTAGCATCAAATTCTCCTGGATCTAAGTCGATAACATCTGTAGATCCTGTTATTGGATCAGCATCGCTACTAGATACATTTCCATCGCTGGCATTACCAAGAGATTGAGTCAAAACATAATCTTCCTTCAAATCAAATTTAACAATGTAATCCAAATTGGGATCTAAATCTATAAATTCATAATAACCATTTGCATTGGTTACAGTGGATTTAATTGGCATCGTTTTATTGGGATCAGTTGACAAATACAATTGAACTAAAATTCCATCAAGTGGCATTTCATCGGGGTCTTGAATCCCATCTTGATTTGAATCAATCCAGGTATAATCTCCTAAACCAGCAGTCTCTACAACACAAAGTTCCCTGACTACCTCGATAGAATTGGACAAGTCAAAACAACCAGTTAAATCTCCTGCATTTTGACCTAATTGTGCTCCAATTAAATTTTCGTAATTAACACTCCAAATCAAACAAGTACCAACTCCTGCTCCATTTAAATCAAAGGGCGGTCCTGCTGGAAAGTCCAGAATATTTAATGCTTCGTCAGTAATAACCCAAGCTTGATTCCCGCCAGACTCTCCTGTTAAATTGACAAATAGAGGGTCAGCTTCATTGTCAATGCAAATATTCTGTGTAATGCTCCCATCATTAAAAGTTAAGTTTCCTCCTTCGACTGCAACCTTCTCTACTCGAATAGAATTGGACAAATCAAAACAACCAGTCAAATTTTCTGCATTTTGACCTATTGCAGCACCTTGCAAGACTTCATAACTAGCATTCCAAATCAAACAAGTTTCTAATCCTGTATTGTTTAGAGTAAATGGTGGTCCAGCTGGAAAGTCTAAAATATTTAAACTCTCATCCGTAATAACCCAAGCCTGATTTGTACCTGTTTCTTCACTTAAATTTACAAAAAGTGGTTCGTCTTCATTGCATATTGTTGTAACTACTCCCCCACTTGTAAAAGTTAGAATTCCACCATTTGGTTTTTCATCTAAGACAGTTATTTGAGCAGTACAAGTAGAACCATTGCAATCTATTGCTGTATATGAGTACAAGCCCGCTTGAGTAACCGTAATCGTTTTTATTTGCGAGTCAGTATTCCACACATAGTTATAACTGCAATTAGACCCAGTTACATTAGCTGTTAATGTTACACTGCCATCTCGACACAAATCACCACTATCAATAATGGAGCAAGTAAGGAATGTTTGACAAGCCTGTACTGTTATCTGATCGGTGCAAATAGAACCATTGCAATCAGTAGCTGTCATCGTATAAACACCTGCTTGAGATACTGTAATATTTTGACCACTCAAACCATTGCTCCATTTGTAATTAACCGAACAGCTAGATCCTATCGAGCTAGCGGATAAAGTAACAGGTCCATCACAAAGATCGTTTGAAACACTTGCGTTACAAGAAGAAATTGTTTTTGCACATGCGGCTATAACATTACCAGTACCTCTTTGATAATAGGTATTATTTGGATAATAGATTGTGCCATTTCGATAATAATTATACCCAGTTGGAGGCAAAGGTTTGTTTGGGTCAATGCACTGGATTGTTGCAGTATTATTACATCCGTCTGCTCTTAAATTAAAATACCCCGTACCATTATTCACCCAAGCATTCGTTACATGATATTGTGCATTTATTCCAACCCCACCTAGTATGAGCAACCCAATTGTTACAACAAACTCCTTCAGCCAAGTATTTATTTTTATGTTTTTCATTTAGTTAGTTTTTATTTCATTTAAAATAGATTTATCAATAATAACATCTCCATTTCTTGATTCCAGTGTCCCAGTTCTTTGTCTTTCAACATTTCCAAAATTATGAACAAACAAGTCTGTAATTTTTTCATTGGTTTTAGAAAGCAGTTTATCTCCAGCATACTTTTTAAGCTCAAATTCATACACAATTACAAAGGCTGTATGGGTTTTGTCGTTTAAAGTAATTTCTTCTTTTCGAATGACTTCCCGATTATTCATTTTAACATCATAAAAAATTTTTGATTCAATGTTAGGAATTGATACTGTAAATTTACCTACAACATCATCCAGTTTCATTCCTTCATTAAGTTTTGAAGGATAAAACACTTCCTCCCCTTCATAGTCTAATCTTACATTTTTTTCAAAACGCAAATCAAGATCATCTAAGAAACTTTTAGTTTCAATAAATGCACCTTTTTTAAATTGAGTAATCATATAATCATAGGATACATCATAAGGGTTGATGTTTCTGGTATTTTGAAAATCATAACTTACTCTTGTAGTTTCAGCATTAAGTTTTGAATACTGCGTGACAGGTCTGAATTGCTCTGCTGTCGCAACTCTATTCTCAGTTAATAAATGTTGTGCATTTATATAAAATGGAAACATTAAAACAGCAAATAAAACCATTATCAACCGCTCTAGTTTAACATTAGAATGAAATTTTCTTAATTGAGATGTGAAGTTGTTTAAGTAATCCATTTTTAAAGTTTTAATTAATCTACATATAAATTTAGCAATACAAATATGAGAAAAACTCATAATTGAAATGATACAGCAATCTGCAAAGCTCTGTGAAGCTTCTTAATACAAGTGATGAGAGAAATGTTAGTAGGAGAATATAATATAAATCTTGTGTATTCTAGTTGATAGTGGTTTGGAAAAATAAACCGATATAGCAAGCTTGATGAAATCAATTTGCTCAATGCTCAACATTTTATCTACATATCAATAGAGATGTGTAAAAGAATAGTGTTGTAATTTGGGTTAAAAGTAACGGAAACATCAGAGGATTTCAAGCCCGCTAATTAAAAGGTTATAAAATCAAAAACATTATTGAGACAGTCAACATTTATCTATTATCAATGTTTCAAAAAGACTTAATCCGATTCAAAAACACAGCATTTTACTATTTAAATCAATGTAAATCAACAATGTAATAAAAGCAAAAAAAAATTATTTTTAATGATTCCAAATCCAACTTTTCTTTGATGAATGTCTTTAAAAAACAAAACTTAACTTATTGATATTCAAATATTTTGTTTAATATATAATTTGGCGCCTGATTAAACTTCTTCCTTCACTTTGAAATCCTCATAGCCTAAGTAACTCACCTAATGCTATGCTGTAATATTCCTTTAGTAATAGTTAAAGAATAACTTCTTGATTTAAACTGCGATATTTATGTGATACATCTCATCAAAAAGCCTTTCCGTAGCCCTGCTACCGAATGTCGGACCAGCTTCATCTTTTGATCGGTCCGACGTTCGGTTGTGTATCAAAAAATCTATTTGTTTAAATCAAGAATCTATTTTTTAACCATTACTTAGTGAAATGAAAAAAATAAGTTGAGCCAAAATTTACCGAATCGTCGGACCGTTCAGATTTTTTCGATTTACAATGGTTCAACATCTCGGCGATTCCACGATTGAATGTTGCAAGCATGCCAGTCCGACTTTCGGTAGCCGAGCTATAAGAAGCTTTTAACATCCTGACGAGGAACCACTCGTAAATCGGAAAATGGTGATGTTAAAGTAGGGCTAGCAGTCCGATGCCTCAGTATTCATTTCGTTTCATTCAACTGTTTAGACAAAAGTAATTCAATTATTCTAAATAAAAATTTTTTATCTTGATTTCATTTGACATTTAAAGTTCTCACCTGTTATTTTGTAGTATTGAATACAATATGCCTTTGTAAATAAACAAAAATTTGAAATATTTAGCAAACAAAATTGCATCTCTGTGTCTAAGTGAAACGAAAAGAATAACTTGAACCAATTTATCATCATTTTTTTCTGATTTCCGTTGTTAAAAAAGTAACCTGGTTCGACATTCGATAGCCCTGCTACCGAGCGTCGGACCGACTTGACTTTTTTGCCGAAATGTCGGACCATCGAGACGTCGAACCGTAGTAAATCAAAAAAATCTGAACGGTCCAACGATTCGGTAAATTTTGGCTCAACTTATTTTTTTCACTTTACTAAGGAACAAATACCTTAATAGATACCAGGAATTCTCTTTATTTAATAGCCACCACCAAAGCATTTTTTGGTTATAAGCTGCTCCTTTAATTAGAAGCAGCTTTTTTTGTTTTTCTAAACTAAAAAGTTACCTTGCAATATACGCAAAAAAAACAATATGAAAACTAACTTTCTGGTAATAATTTCTATAGCTCTATTTTTTATAGTAAGTACTACAATTGGGCAAAATGTTAAAATGGATGATGGATTGCTTGCTGAACTTCAAAAATCAGGAGTTATAAAAAAGTACAATGAAATAACTGGATATTATTTTTTCTATAAAATTAAAGAAAGAAATAGGGAAGAGCGAATGTATTATCTCGATATTTTAGATCAGGATTTAAAGACCATCTCTAAGAAAAAAATCATAGGGTCAAAATCTCTCAACTTAATCAACAGTGCATTTAATGGTCAATATTTTATGTTTAAATACATCGATTCTAAAGAGCGTAAAATTATCCATAAAATGTATGATGAGGAAGCAAACCTGATCAGTGTCAAAGTCAAAAATATTTCTAAAAAAGTAGCTAGAATGTATCTTAATTTAGAAGAAACTGATAAATCTGCGCCTGAACTAATTGCTATTCCAAACAAAGGATTTCTCTCCTATACTTTTACCCTTAACCCTAAAAATAGTTATCAAATCGACTTCTTTTCTAGTGAGGACGAAAATAAAGATTGGTCTGTTAACTCTAATGAAAATTCTGCCTTCCATAAAACTGCCAACTTATTTACTTTTAATGAAGATGTCGTTATCAGCTTAGTAAATATTCAATCCACTATTTCAAATGACAATTTACAGCAACGCATTTTAGCCCATAATATACAAACGGGAAAACAAAAGTTTCAAGTAGATTTAAAAGATGACAAATACACCATTGACTTAACTTCTGGAGAATTGATTGCTGATAGCAATGAATTGTTATTGATTGGCGAGTTTCATCAATTAAACTCAAACCCATCCAAAAAATCAAGCTTGGGATTATTTACCTACAAAATGAATTTATTTGGTGAAATAATTGATAGGAAATATCATTTATGGAGTGAGTCTGATATGGCAATTACAGGAAATAATGACAATAAGAAAAATAAAAAAACGTCTATTTGGTTTCACGATTTTATTCATACGAGCGATGGTAGTATAATTGTTGTAGGAGAAAAATATAGAAAAGCTGTCGATGGAGCTGGAGTAGCGATAAATCTTTTAGATATTTTTCTGGGAGTTTTAATGGGCTATAACTCTTTTGGAGCAAATGAGTCTATGACTAAAGTTGTTATTGAAGATATGTTTATTTATAAATTTTCACCTCAATTTGAACTGGATACTACAATCGCTATTAATAAAAGTCAAAGGGATTTTCAGTTAGCTTCTGGTTCGAGCTTCCTTAGCACACATGCTTTGGGTCAATACATTGCCAATATTGGTGGCTTTGATTATGCCTTTACTCAATTAAACGAAAAGGGTGATGATTTTGCAGTCATTTATATGTCGGACAAATTCAGCAAAGATAGATACGAAAAAACAATATGCGGTGTAGTGAAATATGAAAATGGTGAAATTATCCAGCAAGAAACGCCTATGGATTTTTATTCAAATTCCGAAATTATCAATATGTATCCTGCAACAGATGGCTATGTTCTGTTTACAGAATACTTTTACAAAGAAGACAAAATTGATAATCGCTTTCTAAAATTGAAATAAGTACCTATGCATAACTAATCGCCATTTCTGACGAGGCTATTTTTTCGTTATGTTAGGCAAAAAATCTCAGCATAGCCTAGCTATGGTGAGATTTTTTAACCGGTCCGCCGGTGCGGACGCATATCGGAAAAAGAGACTGTCAGAAATGTGTCGATTAGTTATGCATAGGTACTTGGCATTTTAAAAGACAAATAATTGGAAACAAGCAATTTATAAGCAAATCCAATCAAAATTATCTCTATTGAATGATTCAATAAAAAAATATCACCTTAGATAATAAAAAAATTCTACATCAATATTCTATCAACCAAATTATTATAAATTACCATTTTTTTCTACATAATGATAGCCATTATTTTTACGAAAAAAATTTAACCCACATTGAAGGCAACAAATTCTCGTTCCTTATTTTTGTATACTAACTCCCCTTCATTTATGTTAAACGCTACATAAATGGATATATGAATGCCACAAACTACCGCAAGTCTTTTGTGGCATTGTTCGCGCCAAACCAAAAAAAGACTATGAAAACACCTTTTAAATTGCTCATGCTTGCATTTTCTGTTTTATCCTTTTTTAATTTAAATGCTCAGGATAACAAAAAAGTTGTAAGATTAATTGATGGTGAAAGCACTATTTACACCAACAACATTGCTCTTGACTTTGATGACATCAATAACATTGACAACGTTCATATTACCAATACCGTTAATGTTATTGGTAATGAAAATACTCATGACGAAGAATTAACTTTTGTCATTGGTGAAGAACCGACCGCTTTCTCCCCTAACAGTGACGGCATTAATGATTTTTTTGAAATCAACTACATGTCTAATTTCCCAGAAGAAGTTACTTCTCAGATTATTATTTTTAATGTTTCTGGACATGTTGTTTTTCGAAGCCACGATACACATGCTTCTCAATTGTCTTGGAATGGAAACATTGAAGGATCACACAGTAGACCTGCCAACGAAGGAACCTATTATTACATTCTACTAATCGAATGTAAAGGACAAATTCTTAGAAGAACAGGCTTTGTTGAATTAAGACGCTAAGAAACAATAAAACAATATAATTCTAAATATAATAACAATAAGTTTAATACGTTTTTCATAAGATTGGACCAAATTCTCAATCTTATGAAAAACGTATTACTCACTGTTATATTTACATTATTTATTCTCTCTACTTTTTCTTGTAAAAAAGACTGTTCAGAAGATACCAATCAAGATGCTGGTGTCATTCAAGATGAAATGGTTCAGGCGCTCCAAGGAGATTGGAAACAATTTTATAGCGAATATTATAATTGCACAGACTCTATTTTTTATGAAGGTGTTTCTGAAGACCCAAATTGCATTCTACTCCCTCCTTTATCAGCCGCCTTGTTAGATATAGCATCAGACTTAGCATTAGCATTAGGAAATGATTCTTTGATAATAGATGCCTGCCTAGAAATTGATTACCGATTTTCAAATGAAGCTTTGCTAATTTCAAGTAAACTAAATTACTTATATGTTGCACAAGATTCTTTAGCTAATTATCATAGTATTGGTAAATACGACTACCATATTTGGGATAATCAAATTATAATATGTGCGTCTGGAGGAGTTTGCGCTACCTCAGATTTTGAGTTAGAAGACAATCAGTTGATTTTAAAAACTCCTGATAATGATAACCCTACTACTATTTGTCATTCTATCAGTAAATTTGAAAGACAGTAAAGCAAAGTACTTACTTACAGATTCAAAACATAAGAAAGGCGGGCGCCTAAAGATTTGTAATGTTTTTCATTACTAACGGGATAGTCAGAAACTCTAAGATCGTAGGATAGCTTATTAATACTGCTTTTAAATTGCCCCTCTAAACGCAATTTGTGATTCCTGGCAATTCTCCAATCAAAACCGACAGATAGATTAACAATCCCCCAAAACGGTCCTGACTTTTGCTCCATAGGAAGCGCAGAAATCTCACTCTCCACATCGCCAGTAGAGGTTAATGTTCTGTCTTGATCTTCAAATATATTACTACCTTCAGACTCTGCACGTGGATCTCTTGGATCTTCAAAAGATTCAAAATTTTCGGTTTCTGACTCTGGAGTGTAGTCATTTTCGTATTCCTGCTCTACTTCCAAATCCGAAACAAAGAAGTATTTTTCTTTTCTTGGAATGTAAACGGAATGTCCTGTTCCTATGTGTGGCTGAAAGGCTTTGTTCTTTCTAAATTTAAATCTTGCCAACAATGGAATTTCTATCATTGAATACTTTACCTGACTGTTTTCTATGTTTCCAACAACGTAAGGAACGTTGTTCACATTTTTAGACTGATAAATTTTATTTGACAATATAAATGCAGTTTCTAAACTAAATATTTGCCCGAAATTATATTCCACTAAAACTCCTTGCGAGTTTCCTAGCTGACTGTTATTTAATTGATCTACATAATTCATCTCTAAAGATCCCAATGCACCAATTCCCAAACCTAATAATTTAGGTCTTTTCATTTTCGGTAAGGATCTAAAACTTGGCTCAGCTTTCTTAGCTTCTAAAGCTACTAAAACCTCATCCTCTTCAATCATATCCAAAAACTTACCATCTAAATAAGCAAGTTCTGTATTTTCTTCTCTTATATTTTTCAAAAAACCAGTATTCAAATCCGCAAGCTCATCTATTGATTGGGGTGTTTCAACTTTAGGTATTTTATTGCCTTCAATATTGTTGTTTAGATCATCTTTATTTTGCTCGTTGTTATTACTTGGAACATTATTAATGTCTAACGTTTTAGTATTCTGATTACTGTTAGTATTACTTGGAACTTCAATTTCTAAAACTTCCGTATTCTGACCATTGTTAGTATTGCTCGGAACTTCAATATCTAATACATCCGTATTCTGACTATTGTTAGTATTGCTTGGAACTTCAATTTCTAATACATCCGTATTCTGACCATTGTTAGTATTACTTGGAATTTCAATGTCTAAAACATCCGCATTCTGACCACTAGTCTTACTTGGAATTTCAATATTTAAAGCCTCTGTATTTAAGGCATTCTTTTCTTGTGCTTTCTCACTAATGCCTTCATTAGATTTTACTGCACTTTCTGTAATTGTATTTTCTGCAACAACCGTCTCCAAATCAGATTTAGAACTGGTATTTATATTTGAGTTAAAATTCGAATTCGTTTTTGAACTTGAATTAGAAGAAGATACAGCCAAATTACCACTTTTAGCAGAACTGAAGTTGTTGCTAATATTTTTATTATTAATAAAATATGATCCTATGAAATAGCCGACAAAAAGCAATAACAACAAAGCAGAGAAAGAGTAAAAATATTTTCTATACTTGGTGAAAACCGAGCCTGGAACTGGATGTTCTTTGTCCAGCATTGTCTCCATTTCATCCCAATGCAAATCATTAAAATCTGGCTCGAAATTTTTCAAGCCATTTTTAATTATTTCGTCTATTTGGTTCTTTTCTTTCATTATAAAATTTGCGCTGACTTTAACATATGTTGTAATTTTGCTCTAGCTTTAGATAAATTAGACTTAGAAGTGCCTTCACTGATACCTAATTTCTCAGCTATTTCTCGATGATTATAACCATCGACTACATATAAATTGAAAACGGTTTTATACGCTGGGGACAATTTTTGAACTAATTTCATGATTTCCTCCACTGACAATTGGCTACTTATCGTCTCATCATTGGAATAATCATAAACTTCTGTAATATCAATTTGGTTCCGATGTTTCTTATATTTTCGATAATGATCAATCGCATTGTTAATCATTATTCGTCGAATCCAACTTTCTAGGGAGTGGGTAGCTTTGTATTTTTGAATATTCTTGAACACCTTCATAAAACCTTCATTAAGCATATCTTTTGCTTCTTCATGGTCTTTAGCATAACGCATACAAACAGACATCATTTTCCCGTAAAACATCTCATAGAGTTGTTTTTGTTGGATACGATCCCCTCGGCAACAGCCTTCGAGCAGTTCATTTGCGCTGTCTAATGGTATATTCAAAACAATATTCACCAAATTTTTCCCTTTAATAACTAAACGCTAATCTTCAATAAAGGGTTGGCTTTTAAATTTTTAATTTTCTCGTGAATTTAAAAGGATTCAGTTCATTTAAATTTATTTCATAGGTAATTTTTCTTGCAAACTTTTCAAAGCCATTTCCAGGTTTCTGTGAACTTAACTCACTAGAGTTAAAAAACGGTATATTAATTCTAACATTATCATTTAACAAACTGATGGCAATACCAGCGTCAAACAATGCTTTTGTAGTATACACGCTTTCGCCATCTACAAAACCGTCATATATTTCTGGTGAAACACCTATATCTACAAACATTCTTATTGGCAAATTGTTCTCTATGAGTGGAATTCCTGATTCAATATTTATAGAGGCAAGCCACTCAAAGTTTTTTCCTGCTGATGAAGCTATTTTGAAACCTCCTGTATTTGAATAGACTTGATGTGCAAATATTCCATCAATTGCGCTTCTACCAAAATACAAATCATCGAAATTTATATCATAAATTCCTGTTCCAGATAGATTCAAAAAGGCTCGTGGCAAGTCTTTTGTTACATCTGCTGTTTCATTGTCAAAAAAGTATCCTCCAAACACTCTAAATTTAAGCTTTTCATTGTTGGCGTATTTAAATGCATAAGATAAATCTGCCGTTCCCAACATATATTCGCTGGCTTGCTGAAAGGCTAATTTCATACTTTTAGGGCGTAAAATATTTTTATCATTAATAACAAATGAAACCTCATTTACATATCTCCATTTATCAAAATAATTAAGCGGTTTCAGATATTTGTCCTCCAAATTATCCGTAAATAAGCTTATGTGACGTAATTTAATCAATTTTTGGACAGAACTACGCTTGCTGCCTTCTTTTAACTCAAATGTCACCTCTGGAACCACTCTTGAATAACGAACCTCTTTCCTCGGTAATTTTCCTGTTCCATTATAGGAAGTGTCCACAACAGAATCATACATAAACGACCTTCCGCCAACACCCAATTCGATGTTTTTAAAAAGTCCATTATTGGGATATAAATTATAACGTACTTCACCCATTCCAACCAATGATTTAGAACCAAAAGCAAACATTGGTGCTAAATTAAATGAAAATGGACGTTTGGGAAATTGTTCATTGTAAAATACGGCTCCTGCTATAAATCCATCATATTTATTATAACCCAAAGTAGGAGCAATGAATAAATGCTTTTTGTAATCATCCTCCACTTTGGGAATAATGCTCACAGCCAAACCTGCCTTTTTAAACAATCCTTTTGGCTTTAGATAATTGTTATGACGGTCATACTCTGGCAATTGTGTTTTGTAATCTATTATCATATAATCGTAATCCATACTCGGAAACAAAACCTCTTCTTGTCCGTGAAATCCATCATACCAAATCGTTTTTATAGGTTTTTCATTTTTAAATGCCGTTATAGGAAACGGACCTGCTACATTTAAAAATGGATGATTTCTAACTGTTATTTTATCAAAATAGTCGTTGCCAATTTTTTCATCTTCTTTTTTAATTTTATACAACCAGTAATTGACTCGTTTATCCGTTTCGATTAATTCATCAAAAAACCAATCTATAGGCTTTTTAGATTCCGCCTCAAAAACCGCTTTTATGTCTTCTGGATATGGATGCTTAAACTCAAAATCTTGATAATATTTTTGGATAATGCGGTCCAATTCTTCCATTCCTAAATAGGCTTCTAAATAGTTGAATGCCAAGACAGACTTTATATAAACAATGCTTCCGTAATTGGTACTTGTATAATCCTCTGAACCCAATTGAATCGGTTGATCGTCTCTCCCTCTCGCTCCAAGTTGATATATTTTTTCATAAAGACCAGCTGTCGTTTTTCCTTCAAGCCCAACCAATTCTAACACTTTGGCTGGAATACCGAAAACCTCTTCCTGTGATTCTGGATATTTTTCTCTAAAATACCTTTGCTCATAATAAGAATTGATGCCTTCATCCATCCAAGGAAAATCTCTTTCATTGCTGGCAAGTTGCCCATAAAACCAGTTATGCCCGACTTCGTGAACAATTACCGTCTCCAAAGAAATTGGTGTACCCGAAAGACCAATCACTGTAACATTGGGATATTCCATTCCAGCACCAGCACTAAGCGCAGATTGTACTGCCGTTGCTTGTTTGTATGGATAAGCACCTACTTTTTCTGAATAAAATTTAACACCATCCCTAACATATTTTGCTCCTTTTTTCCACAATTCCGCCTCTTTATTGGTAAACATTGCCCAAGCCGTTACTTCCTCGCCATTGTTGATTTTAAATTCTTCTTTGAGAACGTGAAATCTTTTATCGGCAAACCAGGCAAAATCGTGGATGTCTTTTTGTTTATAATGTAATGTTTTAAATTCGCTTGCAGAAGGTGGCGTTTCAGTGGAAGTATCAAACTTGTCAATTTTAGCCGTTTTAGCAGCAAGATCATTCAAAAATGCAATCTCAGATTCTGTTTGCAAATCTCCTGTTGCGCCCACTACATAATTTGTAGGCAAAGTGATTTTCACATCAAAAGAGCCAAATTCAGAAAAGAATTCTCCTTGACTTAAATAGGGCATTTCGTGCCAGCCTTTCTGATCGTAAACTGCTGGCTTTGGATACCACTGTGTTATCTGATAGGACTGCCCTACCCTGCCCAATCGAGAAAAACTCTCTGGAATTTGAACCTTAAATGGACTTGTAATTTCAATGGTTTGTCCAGGCTTTAAAGTGGCTGGCAATGCCAAAAGAATGATGTCTGGCTCTTTTGTATCAGAGAAAGTCGCTTCTTTCCCATCTACTTTAAAAGCAAGGTCGGTCATTTTACCTTGCTGAGAAGCAGTAGAATTATAAAATCTTGAAGATCCATTTTCTACCTGTTGCTTGGCAAAAGCAGATTTTTGTGTACTAAAAGCATTGGGCCAAACATGAAAATATATTTCTTTCAACTCATCGGGAGAATTGTTGGTGTATGCTATCTTAATAAAAGCATCCAATTTGTTCTGCTCATCATCTAGCGTCACTTCAATTTCATAGTTACATTCTTGCTGCCAATAAGATTTATTTTGAGCATAAATCAATGTTGAGATTAAGAATAAAATTACTGGGAAAACTGCTTTAACGCTTGCAAAATGCCTATTCATCTGTTTTGTTTGGTATTGTGATGTAGTTTCAACTAAATATTTCAGTGTGTATTGTCGCAAAAATCGGAATTATAGTGAATAATCTTAGGATTAAGGGTAGGTTTTCCAAAAAAAATAGCCATAATCGCTTAACACACGATCATGGCTATTCTACTTTTTTCATTTAATTTCAATTAGAAAGCAGACTCCAAAATATAGGGATTTGATGTGGTTCTTCTTCCAAACCTATAAAGTAAGGCTACTTCATCATTTTTATCAATATTTTCCTCTTCCAAAATTTCTTGAACCATTGGTTGTTTCAATCCAGGGATTAAATATCCACAAACCACCTTCAACTGTTAAATAACCAATTTCTAAATTTTCTATTTTCAAAACAAATTTAACAAAACTATTGGTCTGAATTAGATTTTTTAAACGAATTTTTAATGAAATTCATGATTCAAGAAAAAGCAATATATTTGTATGTAGGTAGAATCTTGCGCATATCCCAAAACCAAGGGCCTGATCCCTTAAACTTCTCCCAATTTAATACGTCTAATCGTCCTATATTATACCTATAAGCAACACCTTACAATACTAAAACAGCATAAAAAACAATATATTTGTACGGCAATGCCTTGCACATGCCCACAAACAAAATAATATCTATGAATAAAATCATTCAATTCTTTGCCCTTTTATCATTCATATTAATGTGCAATATCACATTCGCACAAACCAAAGTCGATTGGGATTTGCTGGGCAATGTACAATTTGAGAAAAAATATTCTGAAGAACTCGGCTTCACCGCCAATGAAGCCACTTTTGAAGAAGGGATTTTACAATTGGACGGAATCGAAATCGTCATCACTGGCTATATGATTCCAATGGATGCATTGGGCATTAATTACGTTGTTTCGAAACACCCAAATGCCAGTTGCTTCTTTTGTGGCAAAGCAGGACCAGAAACCGTCATTGAACTCATCTTCAAACCGTCCGCCATGCGCCGCTTCAAAACCGATGAAAGATTGACCCTAAAGGGCAAACTCAAATTGAATAAAATCAATGATCTACACCTGACGTATATGATGGAAGGAGTTGAGGTTTTTTAGAAGAATGCTTCAATGTTACAATGCTGAGTCCACTCCAGAAAGATAAAAAATCAAAAATGTTTTTTTAGCGATCTTTGCACTTTTCTCAATTCCCTGATGCTCAGGCACCAACGAATCTCGAAAAATGCAAACCTCATCTAAAAAATTCCATTTTGTGAAAATCATCTCTTTTTGGAGTAGACTCAATGCTTTAATGATTCAATAAAAATGCTTATGTTGTTCTATAGCATTTTTCTTTATTTTTCACTTCTTAACTATAGTCAATGAATAAGTTTGAGTAACAATCTAAATTTGTAAGTACTAGGAAATAATATTAATTTATTAAAAAAACAAACAATGAATTTAACAGTAAAGACATTAGTTGTTTTTGTGCTTATAACAAATTTTGCATTTGGTCAAAATAACTCACCAACAGAAGAAAACACTGTAAAGTATAAACATTCTGTAGGTTCTTCGCTATTTATGTTAGGAAACTTTCTGGAAGATTCTCCTGATTATGTGCTATTAACTTATGGTTACCGATTGACCAAGAAAGATAGAATCTTTGCTGAATTTAATACTTGGAGGTATTCTGAACCTTTAGGTACATATGGCAAGTCAGAAGAGTTTTATCCTGGTTTTGTCAGAGCTTCTGGAATTGGAGTGGGCTACCAAAGATTTCATTGGAAAGGATTGTTTACAACCGCCCAAGCAACTCCTTTTATGAAACAGTATCACGATGTTGATGATAATAAAATTCAAAAAGGGTTCCAATTGTATCTCCAGCTTGTAGCAGGCTATCGTTTTGAAATTTTCAAAGAACGATTTTATATAGAGCCTGCTTATGCGCTAAAGTATTGGCCAGTTGATACCAATTATCCAACAAGTTTTGCCGAAATTGAGAATGGTGCCCCTAAATATATATTTGAGCCAAGTTTAAATTTTGGTATAAAGTTCTAATCATCCATTGAAATTTTTTCATTTATTCTACTAAGTAAAACGAAAAGAATAAGTTGAGCCAAAATTTGTTATTAGATTTTTTCGATTTGCAACGGTTCAACGTCTCGATGGTCTGACATTTCGGCAAAAAAGTCAAGTCGGTCCGACGCTCGGTAGCAGGGCTATCGAATGTCGAACCAGGTTACTTTTTTGACCGGTCCGCCAGTGCGGAAGGAAACTGGAAAAAAATGGTAATAAATTGGCTCAAGTTATTCTTTTCGATTTACTAAGGAACAGAGAGCTATTAATCTACTTAATTTTTATTCAAACAGCAGCCCAATACCAACACACATTTTCACATTCAGGCATTCTTGCATTCTTGCATTCAAGCATTCTCGCATTCAAGCATTCTCGCATTCAAGCATTCTCGCATTGCTAGTTATCAATCAGCTGCGTCTTCTCCACCAATCTGATAAACTCCGAGCGATACCCCTCTTGGTCGCTTCCCTTTGAGGATTTCGCCAAATTTAAAACCATTGAGTAATTCGCTTCACCTCTGTATTTAGACCTAGTGAGCAGCATACCAAAAGCAGCAACAGAACTCGCAAATTGCATATTATAAGAAGCATTCAAATCCTTTTCTGATCCTACTCTAAGTATCTTTTCAATCTTCACACTCTTTGAGGCCGTAGGTTGTTTGTACCTCAATTTTACATTGAGATATTCATTGTCAAAATTACCCTTGTATTGCAGTGCTGTTTGATACCTCAATGGATCGACTGAACCATCATTCATCACTTCCGAATTTGAATCTATCGGTACGATTTCATAAAGTGCCGTTACTTGATGATTCGCTCCCAATTCGCCTGCATCTTTTTTATCATCATTAAAATCTCTGTCTTGTAATTTTCTATTTACATAACCAATCAAACGGTAAGCTCTTACTTGGTTGGGATTAAATTCTACTTGAAATTTGACATCCTTTGCAATCGTGTAAAGTGTTCCTAACATTTCTTTGTTCAATACTTTTTTAGCTTCCAACACATTGTCAATATAGGCGTAATTGCCATTCCCAGCATTGGATAATTTTTCCATTTTTATATCTTTAAAATTTCCTGTTCCAAATCCCAAAACCGTCAAAAACACGCCTGATTTTCTTTTTTCCTCTATCAATTGAACCAAGGCTTTATCAGAAGATTTCCCCACATTAAAATCACCATCTGTAGCAAGAATGATTCTGTTGTTTCCTTCTTTTATAAAATGTTCTTGGGCAATTTTATAAGCCAAATCAATTCCTTGTCCACCAGCAGTCGAACCACCTGCATTTAGTTTTTCTAATGCGGTCAAAATTTCTTCTTTATTTTTAAAAGGCGTAGATGGCAACACCACACCCGCAGCTCCTGCATAAACCACAATTGCCATTCGATCATCAGGACGCATTTTATCCATCAACATCCTTACAGACTTTTTCACCAATGGCAATTTATCGTGATCCTCCATCGAACCAGAAACATCCAACAAAAAAACCAAATTATTTTTAGGCATTCGATCCTTGTCTAAGTCTTTTCCTTGCAAAGCAATCATCGCTAAATTGTGATTGTTATTCCACGGACATTTCGTTAGCTCCGTATAAATATTTAAAGGATGTTCTCCTTGTGGTTTTGGATAATCATACTCAAAATAATTAATCATTTCTTCAATCCTAATCGCATGCGGATTGGGTAATTTATCGTAATTTAAATTTTTTCGCAACAAACTATAGGAGGCGTTGTCCACATCAATCGAAAAAGTAGACAAAGGCTTTTCTGTAGTTGATATAAAATCGTTTTCCGCAACTGGAGTAACCATTTTATCACTAAAATTTCTAGTTCGTGGCTTTGGTTTTTCAAACGGTTTAGAAGGCAAGTATCCGCCATCTAATTGAAATTTGATTGGCAAATTAAATGTTACAGGAACATTTCTACCTCTTTGCTTCCCTGGTTTCCATTTAGGCATCTTTTTAACAATACTTTTCGCTACTTCACCACAGCCTCCACCAATGTCTCTTTTAATTTCTATATCTGAAACACTTCCATCTTCTTGAACTACAAAACTGACATAACAAGTTCCTTCTATACTATTCTCTTTTGCAAGCTTAGGATAAGAAATATTTTTATAAATAAATTCCATCAAAGCTTTTTCTCCACCAGGAAATTCAGGCTGTTCCTCCACAATCATAAATAGCTCTGCTTCACTATTGTCAACTTTTCTTTCTTTAGCTTTTTCTACCACTGCAAGTTCTCCTACGTTTTCGTTATGATATTTTTCGGTTCCATAATATTCTTCAGCTACTTCTGCCTCTTCTTCCATTTCCTCAATTTCGACTATTTCATCGAATTCTATTATCTCCTCTTCGATTTCCTCTATTATTTCTTCATAATATATTTCACTATCTACATTATAATCTGCAGTGCTTTTATCACTTGTCTTATTCGTTGATATTTTGGCTGAATTTACAACACCTTTTTTATTGTATGCACGGACATTACTATTCCCCAGATCTCGATCTTCCAGTTCATATTCTGGTTCTTCAGGCATCGTTTTCATGTATACTGTACTTTCATCAGCCATGCTACTCTTTTCATCTCGTATCACACCATTTTCAAAAGATTCAGATTCAACAGAATTCATATCCTTAAAAGATTTAGGCGATGTTGCTTTTTGCTCAAAGCTTTCAGCTCGAAAATCATTGGCAGATGATTTTGCTTCTGCCAATTTAACATTTTCATTTCCAATGAATAAAGAAAAATAACCAAGGGTTCCAACCAAAAACAAAAAAGCAGCAGCAGCAACTGTTGTATAAACAACCACTCTCTTTTTATGGAAAGGCACAACTTTTTTTTGTGCAATCCTCGCCTTTCGAAAGTCTGTCATTAGACCATCGAAGTTCTGATGCTTTCGAATTTCTTCGTCTTTCAATTCCTCTTTATTAATTTTAAATTTGTATTTATCGTCCATCTATATTTCGCTTATAATTATTTTCAATGTTTTATCTTTCTTGGGTTACTATCATTTCTTTTTTCAAAGAATCTAGCAAACGATAGGTTTTCACTTTTGCGTTATTTTCTGTTATTCCCATAATTTCCCCAATCTCTTTAAAAGCTCTTTTTTCAAAAAATCTCAATTCAATTAACTGCATTGCAGCAAAGGGCAATGTTTGTAAAACCTTTTTAAGCTTGTCAATTTTATCTTTTAAATCTGATTGATCCAATTCTTCAAAAATCAAATCAATTCCAGAATAGTCGATGCTCACTGTTCTCTTTTTTTGAATATTTCTAAAATGCATATTCACCTCATTGAAGGCAATACGATACAACCACGAAGAAAAAGGAAAACCTCTATCTTCATACTTTTCAATATTGCTAAGCGCTTTTAAAAAAACTTGGGAACAAATATCTGCCGTTGTATGCTCGTCAGAAGTTCGTCTATTGATGAATCTAAAAATTGCTGGATAATAATTTTCATAAATGGGGCGAAATTGTTCCGGGTTTTTCTTAGCAGCTTCTATCTGATATTTTTCATTGTATTCATTCATGTAGACAATTTAAAGTGAGCACCCTTTCATTTGCTGAGATATACTTATAATGTAGGAAAGCGAAAAAGATACAGCGATTGAACTTTTTGATTGTGTATAGTTGCGAATTAGGAGGTTAAAATGAGGTAAAACAGCCGTTTATACAATCAAAAAATTGTATTAATCTTAGTATCGGTGAAAAAATAACTTATGCAATCTAACTGTTTATTCTACCACTACACTGCCGCACTGGCGGACCGGTTGAAAATACTCACCGTAGCCCTGCTATGCTTGCGTTTTTCGCCTTGTCTAGCGGTAGAATAATTCAGTTATATTTGCACAACTTATTATTTCATCGTTACTTAACGGTTTTTGTGAGGGAATTAGTGTTTTGGGAGGGGGAGATTTGACTAAAGTTTTACAAACCCAAAATTTAAGTTTTGACCGAATTTCCCACTCGCATTGGGCATAATTTCGCAAATTGAGCACCTTCGTCGTCAATTGTATATAGGTCGTAAGTAACCACTTTTACACCTTATTGTTCTTCAAAGTGTTCTCTACTTTATTTTACTAATTCTATTTGTTCAACATCAACGAACTCTTTATCAAGATGGGAAAAGTCTTTGTCTGTCGTCAGCAATTTGATGTTAAAAATTGATGCAGTTGCAGCAATCCATAAATCATTTTTGCCCATATTTCTAGCTGTGAAATTTGATTTTTTGCTTTCTAATTTACCTTGGCTGAAAGCATCAATTTCAGCATACCTATTTACAATAGATTCAACATTAATGTCAGCAGTGATAAATTCATTCAGCAGTATGTCCAACTTTGCAAGTCTTTTTGAACCCCATTTATTTCGTGTTGCTATCGATTTGATTTCACCAACGGAAACGACTGATATGATTGAAGTATTTTTTCCAGATAGAGGGGAATATTTTTCGTCTATTTGTGTAGAAAATTTATTGTTATTTCTCAGGTAGGTGACTAGTATGTTTGTGTCTAGTATATAATCCATTAATCAAGCATTGATAGTAATTCTTCAATAGATTCTTGTATATCAAGTTCAGCAACAATCTTATCAAATTTATCTCTATTAAACTTTTTGTTGCCTTGTTCTGCTTTTAATTCTGCCAAACTAATTGTTTTTCTCATATTACCAAAAACATCACCATGTTTACCCTTAAGTCGTGCTAACTTAAGATATTGGGCTAATTGATCCAGTTCTTCTTCAGTGCTTATAGATCCAATTTGCTCAATCAATTCTATCTTTTTGCTATCAATATTTTTAGTCATTTCTTACTTTTTTTATAATTATAACATCTAAAATAACTAAATAATTCAATAAATTCAAGGTGTTTTTTTAAGTATTGGATATCAATGCTGTAATATAAGTACCTAAATATACATCAAAAGAACTTAAAACAGATACTTTGAGGTGCTAAAAATCAATTTCTGCCACGTACGATTGGTGAACATTCATAAATCTTCCTGAATGGTGCTTTTCCCTCAACCATCTGTCTTTACCATAAATTAATATTAGATGTAACAAAATTCCATAAGCCTTTTGTAGCTTTGCGTGAAATTTAAAAAATATCGCTATGGCTATTTATTTTGACAATGCTGCAACAACTCGCATAGATCCAATTGTCGCAGAAGCAATGCTGCCTTTTTTGAATGGAAGTTTCGGCAATCCATCTGCAATTCATAGTATGGGCAGACCCATCAGAGCGGAAATTGAAAAGGCTAGAAAAACCATCGCCGCAAAAATAAATGCTTCTCCATCTGAGATATTTTTCACCTCTGGTGGAACAGAAGCCAACAACACTGCTTTGTTGGGATGTGTTCGTGATCTTGGTGTAAAACACATCATCACTTCTAATATAGAACACCACTGTATTTTACATTATGTTGACTTTCTAGAAAAGCATCATGATGTTGCCATTCATAAACTGAGTGTAAATAAAGAAGGAAGAATTGACTACACTGAGTTGAATGAAAAATTAAAGGAACTTGATGGTAAAACCTTGGTTTCTTTAATGCACGGCAATAATGAAATTGGTACAATGATAGATTTAAACAAAGTCTCTGAAATTTGTAAATCACACGATGCATTGTTTCATTCAGATACCGTTCAAACCTTCGCACACTTTCCTTTAGATGTTCAAGAAACACCTTTAGATTTTATTTCTTGTTCTGCTCATAAATTTCACGGTCCTAAAGGCATAGGATTTTTATACATACACAGCGATCACAAAATCAGCCCAATGTTTTATGGTGGTGCTCAAGAACGCAATATGAGAGCTGGAACAGAAAACATTCTCGGAATTGTTGGATTGGCCAAAGCTACAGAAATCGCTTTTGATTCTTTAGAAGAAGATCAAAAACACATAACAGGATTGAGAAATAACCTAAAGGATCAACTGTTAGAAAATTTCCAAGACATCCAATTTAATGGCGATTGTGATGGAGAATCTTTGTACACGGTTCTAAATGTTTCCTTTCCCGTTTCTCCTGATAAAATGCTACTACTTAACCTGGATGTTTCTGGTATTTGTGCTTCTGGCGGTAGTGCTTGCAGCTCAGGCACAGACATAGGTTCGCATGTCTTAAATGCAATCGGTGCAGATCCAAATAGAACAGCCATTCGCTTTTCCTTCTCTAAATTCAGCACCCGCTTGGAGGTCGATGAGTTGATTGAGAAGTTGAAAGGAATGCTTTAGAGGAATGCGAGAATGCGAGAATGCGAGAATGCGAGAATGCGAGAATGCGAGAATGCGAGAATGCGGAAAATTTTAAAAATATAGCACAAATATAGAAGTTTGATTTCTTCTAACATTAAAAAATTGTGGCAACAGCAATCGCAACCATTCTCGCATTCTCGCATTCAGGCATTCTCGCATTAAAGTTTCCTCATTCATTTTGTTTCAATATATTGTCAGTGGAAGAAGATTCGTCAGCCATTTCGATGGCTTTTTCTACAATGTTATTGGCTTCAGATCGCAATTGTCTATCAGAAATATATTCATTGTTGAAAAGGACACCAGCTACCAAGATAGGAGCTAATATAGCTAGATAAAACCCTATTTTAGCTAGAGATTTGACGTGATAATATTTTCTTACTATCAGATAGATAATAAATATAATTATTCCAAGCACAGTTAATGAAATAACTGCGAGAGTTAAAGTTGGTTCCATAAAAATAGTTTTTCAAGTCATAATTAATGACTTTTAAGCCCGCAAAGATAGTAACAAATCAACATTACATTAATTTCTCAATTAGATTTTAAAGAAAAAAATCTAAATTTTGCAAAATTCATATCACATACTACCACCATACAGATATTTTATTTTACTCATTTCAGCTAAAAAAGTTAGTCAATTGGGTAACAATTCCTTGATAGATAATACTTTTACATAGTTTTTTTTGAAAATGTAAGTTTTGTTACCAATTAAAATTTAAATATATATTTCAGATGAGCAAAGTATTAATTATTGGAGCTGGTGGTGTTGGAAGCGTTGTTGTCAAAAAATGCGCTTCTGTGCCAAGTGTTTTTACTGAAATTGTTCTTGCAAGTAGAACGGTATCAAAATGTGAAAAAATAGCGACTGAAACTTTTGAAAAGTATGGTAGAAAGGTTGAAACCTACCAATTGGATGCGGATAATGTTCCAGAAACAGTCGCATTAATTAACAAAGTAAAACCAACGTTGATCATAAATGTGGCTTTGCCATATCAGGATTTGCCAATTATGGATGCCTGTTTAGAGACAGGAGTTCATTATATGGACACGGCAAATTATGAACCGATTGACGAGGCTAAATTTGAATACAGTTGGCAATGGGCTTATCAGGAAAGGTTTAAAGAAAAAGGGATAATGGCACTATTGGGTTGCGGATTTGATCCAGGAGTAACAGGCGTCTACACAGCCTACGCTGCAAAACATTATTTTGATGAAATCCACTATCTTGACATCGTAGATTGCAATGGAGGAGATCACGGAAAAGCCTTTGCCACTAATTTTAATCCTGAGATTAATATTCGTGAAATTACTCAAAAAGGAAAATATTATGAAGATGGTTTATGGCTGGAAATTGATGCAATGTCTATCCATAAAAAAATTAATTATCCCAATATTGGAGAGCGTGATTCTTATTTGCTTTATCATGAAGAATTAGAGTCATTGGTTAAAAACTTTCCAACTATTAAACGAGCTAGATTTTGGATGACATTTGGGCAGGAATATTTAACTCACTTAAGAGTTTTGGAAAATGTGGGAATGACCAGAATTGATCCAATTAATTATGAAGGAAAAGCGATTGTTCCATTGCAATTTTTAAAAGCAGTATTGCCTGAACCATCGGAATTAGGTGAAAATTATTCTGGGGAAACGTCAATTGGATGTCAAATAAAAGGCATTAAAGATGGCAAGGAAATGACTTATTATATTTATAACAATTGCAAACATCAAGATGCTTACAACGATGTAAAATCTCAGGGTGTTTCTTATACAACAGGCGTACCAGCTATGGTTGGAGCGATGATGATGTTGACAGGAGAATGGATGAAAGCAGGCGTTTATAATGTTGAGGAGTTTAACCCTGATCCATTTTTAGAAAAAGTAGCAGAACATGGTTTGTCCTGGAATGAAGAAATAAATCAACAATTAGCGGTTGAAGTTTAAATAGATTCTTAATTTTTTTGATTTAATTACGAATTAATGTTATATTTATTTAAAAGTATCAAACATAAATAATCAACACATCTTTTGAGAAACATCACACCGAGTTAATTTTTTAATATTATCGTCATAATTTGTTCAATCATAGTCATTTATACTGGAACAAAATACCCTTATTATTAAAAAAATAGCCATCGGTCAAAAATAACGATTGTGTATGTTTGTGTGTGTTTAGTACTTAATCCTTGAGATTTCGGATCATTTGAACAGCAAATGTATCTTTTATTGATATTTTGTGTCAAATAAGTTAGGGATTTTATTATAAATATTGAAGATGGTCATTAATGAAAGATAAATCCGCAATAATTCCATACAGGAAAAAGAAAGATAAGTTGGAGTTTTTGTTGATAAGAAATTCAACCGATACTAAATGGGTCATACCAAAAGGAACAGTAGAACGCCCATTAAAACCTCATATTTCTGCTACCAAAGAGGCTTATGAAGAAGCTGGTGTATTGGGAAAACCCCATCCCATTAAAATTGGCCAATATTTTAAAAATGATCAAAAAGTACCTGTTTTTTTATTGGATGTTGATGTAGAATTAAAAGACTATGAAGAAAAGAAAATAAGAGATCGAAAATGGATAGACAGCTCAAAAATTTCTATTTATGTTATTGATGTAGATTTACAAAAGACTTTAAAAAGAGCAGTAAAAATCATTCAAAATAAAGGAGATTATTTCAAATTTGCCATTCTAACCTTCTGTGAATTTAACAACTTAAAGCTTGAAGAAATTACCACGAAAAAAGCCATCGTTAAATTTCCTATTAAGAAAAACAAACAGCAAAAAATTCAAATTAATAGATATAAATCTACTGTGGAATTTTTGATAAACAGCTCTATTCATTACGCTTCTCTCAAGGATGTATCACATAGATTTGCTAATTCTTTTTTACAGGAAAATGCTAAAAATAAAATTGGTTTTTGGTGCATTAGAAAAGAAAAAAAGCAATATCATTTTTCAAGGATGTACAATACAGAATTAGAGCTTTTAAACAATAAATATTTCAATAAAATACTAGAATCTCTTTCTAGTGCTCGTGATGGTTTTCAGACAGCCAAGCAAAAATAAATTTAATGAACATCGACCTTTCGACTATTCCTTCACCATGCTATGTAATTGAAGAACAAAAATTATTAAATAACCTTTTATTAATGCAAAAGGTGCAAAATGAAAGTGGTGCAAAAATAATTTTAGCCCTTAAAGGATTTGCCAATTACAAGACATTCGGATTAGTTAAGCAATATTTAGCAGGTGCCACTGCAAGTTCATTATTCGAAGCCAAACTTTGCAATGAAGAATTGGGTAAAAAAGCTCATATGTGTTGTCCCGCTTATTTGGAAAATGAAATGGATGAATTAAAACAAATAAGCAGTCACATTACTTTCAATTCTCTAAATCAATGGAACTTATATAAAGACAATTTAGGCTTGGATATAAAATATGCATTGAGAATCAATCCTGAATATTCTGAAGTGGAGATCGATATTTACAATCCTTGTATTGCAGGTTCAAGATTGGGAATTAGACGCTCTCATTTGGGTTCGACATTACCCGAAGGCATAACAGGCTTACATTTTCACTCTCTATGCGAAAACAATAGTTTTACTTTAGAAAATACTTTAAAGGCAATCAAAAAAAACTTTAAAGATTTTTTACATCAAATTGAGTGGATAAATATGGGTGGTGGTCATTTGATGACTCAAAAAGATTATGATGTTCCACACCTTATTCAACTATTAAAAAATTTCAAAGAAAAATACAAGGTAGAAATATTTATGGAACCAGGTGGTGCCGTTGCTTGGCAAACGGGTTTTCTCAAAAGCACCGTCTTAGACATCTTTGACAGCAATGGTATAAACGCTGTAATCATAGACAGTTCCATTGCCAATCATATGCCCGATTGCATAGAAATGCCTTACAAACCAAAAATCAGAAATGCTACCGATGCAATCAAAGGAAGAAGCATTTATCAAATTGGTGGAACGACATGTCTTGCAGGAGATTTTGTCGGTCAATACAGTTTTGAAAATGATCTAAAAATTGGAGACACTCTCATTTTTGAAGATATGATTCATTACACAACCGTCAAAAACAACATGTTCAATGGCATCAATTTACCTTCCATCGGCATCATAAAAATCGATGGTAGTTTTGAATTGCTGAATTCGTTTGGGTATGAGGATTATAAGGGGCGGTTGTGATTTTTTTTGGGTGAAATGAGACAAAATCTCACAAAAATACAATTATTTGAATATTTTTTTGTTTTTTTGAGAGAAAGTCTCATGAAAAGATAAAAAAATGTTAATTCAATTCTCTGTAAATAATTTCAGATCCTTTTTGGATTCCAAGATATTAAGTATGGAATCTACTCCAATCAGTGATTATCCTGAAAATATATCCAGCAATCAAAAGATTAAATTAAACATCTGCGCTACAATATATGGAGCCAATGCCTCTGGAAAATCTAATTTGATTCAGGCAATAGGTGCAATGAAATCAATTATTTTTAATTCCTTCGACAGATCTTCCGCTGATAAAATTTCATACGACCCATTCTTATTAAATGTAGACAAACTTAGTCAACCAACCTCTTTTGAGATTGTATTCCTAGTTGATAATATTCAATATAGATATGGCTTCAAATTTGACGACAAAGTTATCAAAGAAGAGTGGTTGTTTTTTGCTAAAAAGACAAAAGAGCATCCTTTGTTTTACAGAATAGATGACGGAATCGAAGTTTTCAAACATTTCAAAGAGGGAATCAATTTAGAAAGCAAAACAAGAGAAAACACATTGTTTTTAGCCGTAGTTGACCAGTTTAATGGAGAAACATCCAAAATAATAATGGATTGGTTCAATAAGCTAAATGTTATTGATGGGGTAACTCATAATGATTACAGAGGTATTACTTTTAAAATGCTAGAAGATGAACAAACAAGAAATTCATTAACAAAGTACTATCAAAAAATAGGTTTGGGTTTTGACGATATTAAAATTAAAAAAGAATCTTTTGATCCAAATTTAATGTCGGGGATTCCAGAGGACTTGCTAAAGCAAATGATGGCAGATTTAGAAGGAAGCAATATCATTAGTATGACTACACTTCATAAAATGTTTAACAATGATAGAGAACTTGTTGACTCTGTGGCTGAGTTTGATGTAAGAAGGCAAGAAAGCTCAGGAACAAATAAAATCATTGATTTGTCGGGACCCATTTTTCACACTTTAAAAAATGGTGGAATTCTTATTATAGATGAATTGGACGCAAAACTTCATCCTCTGTTAACCGTTTCCATTATTAGATTATTTCAGAATGAAGATACCAATCCTCATAGTGCTCAATTAATTTTTGCTACTCATAATACCAATATTCTAAGTTTAGGAAGATTAAGACGAGATCAAATTTATTTTTGCGAAAAAGATAAATATGGCATGACAGATTTATACGCATTAGTTGAATACAATATGAAAGGAAAAAAAATTAGAAAGGACAATTCTTTTGAAAAAGATTATATAAATGGAAAGTATGGAGCCATTCCTTTTATTGGTAACATTGAAAACTTGGAGGTGAAATGGCAAGAAAAATAAAAATTGACAATGCCATATTGAAACGACAAGCTTATCAAAAAGGCAAAAGACAAGTTGGAAAAAGAAAGCAAAGAAAATATATTCTAATTGTATGTGAAGGGGAAAAAACAGAGCCACATTACTTTGAAGCCATTAAGAATCGTTTTCCACAAAATGCATTAGAAACATACAATATTGATATTGAAGGCACAGGAACAAATACACTTAAAGTTGTCGAAATAGCTGACAAATTGAGAAAAAGTGCCAAGAAAGAGTTTAATAGAAATTATGATGAGATATGGGCAGTTTTTGATAAAGATAGTTTTCGTTCTGAAAGGTTTAATAATGCAATTTTCAAAGCGAAAGAAAAAAAAATTCACTGTGCTTGGTCAAATGAAGCTTTTGAACTTTGGTATATTCTACATTTTCAATATAGAAATACTGCAATGAGCAGACAAGACTACAAAAAATGTTTAGAAACTGAAATTAGTAAAAAAATATCCGAACAAACAAAAAAAGATACTCAGTTTAAGTACAAGAAAAATAGCAAAGAAATGTACCACATTCTTAAAACTTATGGCAATGAAGAACAAGCTATAGAATGGGCAAAAGAACTCAAAAAACATTATGAAGACACGAATTATTCCAATCACAATCCTTGTACAACAGTTTATGCCCTGATTGAAAGATTGAACGAAATAATGGAGCAAGAATAAAAAATCAAGCCCCATTGAATTTTCCAATGATATTCATTTTAATTACAATCATCAATATAAACTCGCATAGTTGCTCCATTGATTACTTCAAAATCTTTGCCAAAACCAACACAATTTCCGGCTTTTAAAATAATATTTCCATTACTAGGCACAACTCCATCTGTAATGATCCAATCACTTGTTTTTAAATTTAAATCACTTTGAATGGGCTGATCTGATATATAGGCGGTTGGATATGGACAATCATTGCAAGGCGTACAATACGGTCCTCCACAATCTACAAACTCTTCTAATCCGTTTTCAACACCATCTCCACAAGTATTGTTTCCAAAAAACGCACCATAAACAGGCAAAGGCTGACCATCTTCTAATGCGCCTCTATCTACCAGTCCATCCGTGACAAAAGTTCTATCCAAATTGTCAATTGCCATTCCTGAATTTATTGCTGGTGAGTTACCAGTCAGTCGAAAATCTCTTTGTGATGGATCATAAGAAATGCTATAAGCTGTTGGTAAAGCAGCATTTAACAAATCATTCAAACCCAATTCAATGCTATTGGCTTCTATCAATCCACTTGCTTGCAAGTCTGCGACTGTTCCATATCGAACGTTGTCCCATTTGAACCATTCTCCTCCACTTCCTCCAGAACGTGTATTGTAATAAGCTCCATAATCCCAATCCTCATTATTTCCAACAAGTCCATATTCTTCAAAACAATATTTGGAAGCAAAAACCACATTGTTTCTATAATAAGTATTTTGCCATCCAGAAGGAGAACTCATTGCATTTCTTGCATTTATGATTGTATTGTTTACAACGACCAATCCAGATGGTTGACGATTCATTTTTAAAGCACTGTTGTCTGTATTAAAAATCACATTGCGAAATACATAAGCTGGACCACCAAATACAGGAGCAAGACTCACCCCTGCACGACCATTAAAGCAACGGTTATTATAGATACGTGTATTGGAAACCATTCCATCGACCTCAATATGATCGTCTATAGTATTTTTAATTTCATTATTGTAAATGTCTAAAGAATAGGAAACACGATAAGGTGGACCATCTGTTGAAATACCATCTCCAAAATCAGTGATAGTATTAAAACTAATAACATTGTTATTGCCTCGGATATCTATCCCACGATCATCAAATGATCCATTTGGCCAAACTGAATTTCCTAATAACTGATTGTTTGTAATGTATTGATCGCGCTCAAATCCATTTTCTCTTCTATTCACAAAACCAATATCGACATTTTGAATGATGTTGTTTCGAACAGTCAAAAATTGTGTATGCTGTGCATCTATACCATACCGTCCATCTTCAATAATAAAGCCATCAATTATGAGGTGAACGGTAGGAAAATTGTCAAATCTACCAATGACTACAATGCCTCCTGAACCTCCATTTCCATCAATAGTAGCACCATGTAAGACTTCGCTTTTAAAACTAATTGGAGTATTTATGGCTCCATTGTTTTCGATGGAAAAAGGAGCATAAGTTCCTGATCTTACTATAAAATGATCGCCAGGTTGCGCACTATCTGCCGCCGTTTGCAAACCCTTGTATGGATTCGCAGAAGTTCCTATTCCGCCACCATTTCCAGGCATCACATATTTAATGTTTTGCATAGCGGGTTCTGGAATCGCCTTTGTAGTAACGACCCGATCAATGGTCTGCCCTCCCCCATTTGGATCAGTCAAAACCATTCTCAAATCATAGGTTGAATTTGGAACCAGCATCATTGCACTTGCCGCGTAAAAATTAAAATTCCAGGTAGAACCATCTATTGTTAAGTTTGGATGCGCTCGCATACTCTTGCCTCCTTTTAAATAGGTCGATGCTCCTTGAACTTTGTAATACAAATCCATTGTGCTATTTAAATTTGCATCTCCATTGATAGAGACATTTACACCAATATGCTCAAAACTTGCATCGGTTCTTACAGAGGTTACTGATAGACTATTTTGCGCAAAAATATTAACAGATATGAACAAAACGCATAACACAACAAAAATTTGTCTGAAGTAATACATAGTTTTTAGTTTTTAATTTCACAATTGCAAATCCAATTTTCTCAGGTTTCAAATATAGAATGAATTTCGCATTGATTACTGATTTTCAGTAATTTATATTCAAACTTAACATATTAATTATATTCTAAATATAACATTTATAAGTCGAGCATTTAGGCATTAAAGCATTAAAGCATTAAAAAATTGAAGCATTAAATTAGGACGGCGAGTATCATCTCTGAGCGAGTAGTCTCCCCGCTGTCCGTTGCAATGCATTTATGCGTACCAGAAAGGTGTAGGTAGCAACCGCAAGGATTGCCCGTACATTATAGATACGTATAAATGCATTTCCTCTCGCATCGGGCGTAGTTTCGAATATTGAGCTACTTCGTCGCCAAGTGCATCCTCCGCGCTTCCCACTCTTTGAATGCTTAAATGCTTAAATGCGAGAATGCGAGAATCACTGTTGTTTGGTTAAGGGTTTCAACACTTCATTTTGACTGTAACCTCTTATCAAATATGATTACAAAATATTTGGAAACTTAATCAAGCTGAAAACGACTAAAAGACCGCAGAGCGGTCCAAGTAGGTTAGCTAATTATTCCGCATAATCTTTATCGACCGCAGAGCGGTCGCACTGAAATTGCAGATATACTAGATGTCTCTGAAGATTTTGTTCTTGAAATAAAATCAAAAATGGATTAAAACATCTTCGTAATTGCCACAAGGGAAGCGCGGAGATCGATGCCTAAATGCGAGAATAAAAAATAACCAATCAAGAATTATCAATAACAAAGCTCGCCTGTTTCGAAGGATTGCATTTATCAAAATACAATTTTTGACCAAGAACATATCGTCTATTTTCTGGAGCATTTATATCAGAAGATCCAGAACCGTCTCTGACAAAACAACGGCGCAAAGATTCAGCTCTCGTTACGTCTAAAAAAATGGAATAATCCCAATACTGTCTCAATTCATCTCTATGAAGAAAAATTCCGTCGAAAACCAATATAGAGTTTTCTTTCACTTTTTGGGGAAATGATTCTTCTATTTGATCTGTTTTATGATTGAAGTATTGAGTACGATACAAACCTGAACCACCTTCGCTGATTGGGTCCAATAAAAGCTCCTTCAGTTTTGGGTAATTGAAAGAATCTCTGAAATAACCTTCGGGAGATCCTTTCCCTAATTTATATCGAACACTTCTAGGGTTGTGAAAAAAATCAGAGGACGACCTTATTACGTTGACCTTTTTACTTTTCAAATCAATTACCAATTCATCTGCAAAGGTAGTTTTTCCAGCACCGTCGTATCCATCAATAGCGACTTTGTAAACGCTGTCTTTTAAGCTGTCTGCTAAATTGGAAATTATCTTGTTTGCAATATTGGAAATTAATGTTTCTCTTGGGGTCATTCAATCATGTTAAATTTTAGATGGATTGCATCCATCCCTATGATCTTACTTTAGATGGATTGCATCCATCCCTATGATCTTACTTTAGATGGATTGCATCCATCCCTATGATCTTACTTTAGATGGATTGCATCCATCCCTATGATCTTACGTCCTTTCAGGACTTGTATTTGACATTTTCATAAGATGGGTTATACCAGTAATATATCAATTGTTTTTACGCAAGCCTTTATACCGCTCTGTGGTCGAATTATATAAATTCAATAAGGTGCATCGCACCTCTTTATCGGTCTGTATTATTAACAGCATTGATTCTCAAATTCAAAATATTCTCGCATTCCCACATTCAGGCATTCAAGCATTCTCACATTCAAGCATTCTCACATTCAAGCATTCTCACATTCAAGCATTCTCGCATTCAAGCATTAAACCTACTGCGTAAATGCAAATTGAACAATATTCGCTCCCATCTCCAAAGCTTTTCTCCTAACACTTGGAGGATCATTGTGAACTTCAGGATCTTCCCATCCATCTCCTAGATCGCTTTCAAAAGAATAAAAGCAAACCAATCTGTCTTCAACAAAAATACCGAAGCCTTTAGATGGGCTGCTATCATGCTCGTGAATTTTTGGTAAGCCACGATCAAAATCGAATTTTTGATGGTAAATTTTATGCGAAAAAGGCACTTCAATAAATTCTTTGTCTGGAAACACTTGTTTCATCGCTTGTCTAACATAAGGGTCCATCCCATAATTGTCATCAATGTGCAAAAAGCCGCCAGATTCCAAATAAGTTCTGAGATTGCTCGCTTCGTCAGCCGAAAAAACAACATTTCCGTGTCCTGTCATATGAACAAAAGGAACATTGAAAATATCAATGCTTCCAACCTCAATAATTTTTTGCTGGGCATCAATATTCATCCCCAACTCCTTTTTGCAGAAAGAAATTAAATTGGGCAAAGAGGTTTCACGGTTCGAATACCAATCACCACCACCATTGTATTTAAGCAATCCAAACTTGATATTACTATCAACAGGAGCTACAAAAGCCGTAAAAACAAAAAACATTGCGGCAAAAAACAGTATATATCTTTTCATACTTATTATAGTCTAATCTTTATTATTCTTATACGCAGAATTTAACATAAAATTCTCAGAATTAAGAAAATTTAGCAAAACAAAAGTACGGATAAAAAGATAAAACTTGTGTATTAGGCTTAGAAACCAAATATTTGGCAATCGAAATAAAATAAAAAGGCAAAGCTGGATTTTAGATTAGAGTTTCCCATCCTACTCTTGCTTCCTGCTTTGCCCGTTGAAATTAAAACCGATTAAAATTATACTCCAACACTTTAAGATAGCATAAATTTTAAAACAAACTACATTTAAAATAAAATAGTTTGCTTTACTATAAGTCTGACGACTACTTTCATTATTGTAACATATATATTTTACCTTTTTGTAAAATAGTTGATAACCCTTTATTTATAAATTACAATCATTCAATATTTTATTTAAATTTGTAACAACAATATCTACATTGCCCTTACTAAAGCACAAAGGAGGCTTGGTTTTGATCACATTGTCGTAAGGTCCATCCGTACTTACCAATACAAAATTTTCTTTCAAAACATTCTTAATTTTGTGCGCCAATTCCGTATTTGCCTCCTTACTAACTGGGTCTTTTACAATGTCGATTCCCAAAAATAAACCACTACCTCTCACATCACCAATTTGTGGGTATCTAAATTGTAACTTTTTCAGTTCATCTTTGAAATAATTTCCTACACTTAGAGCGTGATTTTGCAGTTTTTCTTCCTCCAAAACCTCCAAAACGGCTTTTCCAGCAGCACAACTCACAGGGTTTCCTCCAAATGAACTAAAAAACTCCATTCCATTCGCAAAAGCATCAGCTATTTCACTAGTAGTAACCACTCCCGCAATCGGATGCGCATTGCCCATCGGTTTGCCAATAATCACAATATCTGGTTCCACTCCCAACATTTCAAAACCCCAAAAATGTGATCCTAATCGCCCAAATCCAATTTGAACTTCATCTGCAATACACAGTCCGCCCATTTTTCTCATTTCATCAAAAACAACAGACAAATATCCGTTTGGTAGAGGCATTTGTCCACCACAACCAACGATTGGCTCAGCAATAAAAGCAGCAAAATCCGCTCCCATTGCTTTTTTATTTTGGAGAATCTCAACTGCTTCTGACGCATATAAATTACCTGCATCTGCTCCTGTAAATTTTCCATTATAAGCATTTGGCAATGGCAATTTATGAATATTGGATTTTGCTCCACTCCCTCCTTTTCCATCAAATTTATAAGCACTAATGTCAATCCCTAATCTTGTATTTCCATGATAGCCTTGCTCCAATACAAGCACATCATTTTTGCCAGTAAAATTTGTGGCTAAACGAATCGCCAAATCGCTTGCGGCACTTCCTGAATTTACCAAAAACAACTTGTTCAATTTGGACGGAAATTTTGACAATAATTGCGCTGCATATTCATTCATAACAGGATACAAATATCTCGTATTGGTGTTCAGCTTTGCCATTTGTCGCTGAACAGCATTTACTACCTTTGGGTGTGAATGCCCAACCAAAGGAATATTATTGTAAGCATCCAAATAAGTGTTTCCATTGGCATCATACATATATTGAAATGCCGCCCTAGTCATTTGGATTGGTTCTTTATAACTCAGAGATATTGCTTTGCTAAAAAATTGATTTCTTTTGGTTAATATTTTCTGATTTTCTACGGCTTTCTCCCTTGGAATTTCCACCGCATCTAAAAAACTATTTTTTGCTTTAATTGGATTAATGCTGATCCACTTTTCCAATGTTTCCCAAGCAAATTTTTCACTTACAGAAATGTATTCATTTTCTGGATTTAATTTTCGACTGTAAGCAGAGTTACAAACGCTCACTGTCAATCTATTTGCAATCAAATAATACAATAATTCCAATTCTAATTTTTCCAACGGATTGACTTTGTGATAAGCTGCCACAAAATGGGCAATGCTTTCTATCGGATCTTTTTGTTCAAATGCAATATAAGCCGCAGCAATCGCGACATCATTTATCAAGTGAGAATAGCAGGCATCTCCAAAATCAATAATGCCCGAAACCTGTCCTTCTTTTACCAAAACATTCCAATCATTTGCATCGCCATGAATAATTTGTTTTCGCAAGTCATATACATGTGGCATCACATTTTCTCTATGCTGCAAGTAAAAATATTGTGCCAATTTTCTTCGGGAAGGATTTGTAATATCATTTAAATATTTTTCGCTCATCAAAACGTGTTGCAAATCCCATTTTGATTCCTCTCCTTTTATCGCCAAATGATTAAAATCTTTTAAGGACAAAACCAATTTTGCCAAAAAAATGCCGAAAGAAGTCAATAAAGAAGTCGTCTTTTTCGTCTCTGCCAAAAATTCCCCTTCCAAAAAAGTCAGCAATCTGCAATGGTGGTTTTCTGCAACATCCAACAAAAGATTGTTTTTGGAAAAATGTGGAACAGATGATTCAAATTCAAAACTTTTAGCCGTCCAAAGCATCATTTCATTTTCAGCATTTATAAAGTCCAAATTTGATCCTGACACGTGAAGCTTCAACACATATTTTTGATTATCCACCGTTTTTATGGCATAATTAATACTGTCATAGCCCGCCATTTTTTTACAATCAATGGTTTCTATTCCGTATAATTTTTGTAAAATATTTTTAATGTTCATTATTGTTAAAATATTTTCAGTAAATACATTTATTTAAATCAGATAACTGTAGAGACAAGGCATGCCTTGTCTACATCCCACAATGCAAAGAGTAGAGACAAGGCATGCCTTGTCTCTACGGTCTATATTTGTCACAAGCGAGATTCACTTACAAAAATTGAGTTAAATAATAAACTCTTTCCTCTAATTTTTGTTTGAATTGCGTACTTTTGGACATATAGCAAAGTTAGTTAAATATGATCGGATTTAGATTTGAAAAATTTCAAGGCAAAGATGACAGATCGCCATTTGAGCGATTGTTGGATATATTCTTACAAATATTGGTTTACACCTCTGGAAATGTCTACGAGGCTTTAGATTGGATGAACCAAGTGGATAAAGAATACGGCTTGACAAATGATGAATATGGAATGGGAGATTTTATTGAAGATTTGAAAAAAGAAGGCTATATTCAAGATAGTGAAGCAGCAGGTCAACAATTTCAAATTACGGCAAAAGCGGAAAGAAGCATTCGTCAAAAATCCTTAGAAGAAATTTTTGGCAAACTTAAAAAAGCAGGAAGAGGAAATCATAAAACGCATTTTGGTGGTCAAGGAGATGAAACCAATGCTGATAGTCGCCCATACCAATTTGGCGATCCTCTTGATAAAATCAACGTTACAGAATCTTTGAGAAATGCACAAATTCAGTATGGCATCAATGAGTTTAAATTAACAGAAAGAGAATTGTCTGTTAGGGAAACAGAATATCATACCAGAACCTCAACGGTTTTAATGATAGATATTTCTCACTCTATGATTTTATATGGAGAAGATCGTATCACGCCAGCCAAAAATGTCGCGATGGCACTTTCTGAATTAATCAAAACTAGATATCCAAAAGACACCTTGGACATTATTGTTTTTGGAAATGATGCCTGGAGTATTCAAGTAAAAGATTTGCCTTATTTGCAAGTTGGACCTTATCATACCAATACCGTTGCGGGTTTGGAATTGGCAATTGATATTTTACGAAAAAAGAAAAATCCCAACAAACAAATTTTTATGATAACAGACGGTAAACCTACTTGTCTAAAAGAGGGAGGACGTTATTATAAAAACAGTTTTGGACTGGATAGAAAAATTATAAATAAGACTTTGAACCTTTCCGCTTACTGCAAAAAAATAGGCATAAAAATAACGACCTTTATGATTGCACAAGACCCCTATTTACAAAAATTTGTTAGAGAATTTACGGAGGTTAATAACGGCAAAGCATTTTACACAAGCTTAAAAGGATTGGGAGAATATATATTTGAAGATTTTGAAAAAAATAGGAGAAAAAGAATGCGGTGACTTCGGCTTCGAGTACCTCAGCCTACGTTGGGAATTTGGCTTCGAGTGCCTCAGCCTACGTACGGAATCGAGAATTTCAGCCTACGGGATAAATTCGGGTGTCTTAGTCTAAGAACATTGATTTTCTCAATTCACAAAAAATAATCACTAAAACCACAACATACAAATAAATGCAATTTAACATAGAAGAGATAAAAACCTTAGGAGATTTAAGTGCAAATGGCTATCAACCTAGATCAATCAAGGAAGAATTAAGAGAAAATTTAATTCTAAAATTACAAAGAAAAGAAACGATATTTAATGGCATAATAGGGTTCGATAAAACCGTAATACCAGATATAGAAAGAGCTGTTCTTTCCAAACACAATATGATTTTTTTGGGACTTAGAGGGCAGGCAAAAACCAGAATGGCGAGGTTAATGACTCAGTTATTAGATGAATATATGCCAATTGTTGAAGGTAGTGAAATGAATGATGATCCATTGCAACCTATTTCAAAATTTGCCAAAGATTTGATTGCAGAAAAAGGAGATGACACGCCAGTAGCTTGGGTTCATAGATCAGAAAGATACACAGAAAAATTAGCGACTCCTGATGTTTCTGTAGCCGATCTTATCGGGGACGTTGATCCAATAAAGGCAGCAGTCTTGAAATTATCTTATGCGGATGAAAGAGTGATTCACTTTGGATTGCTTCCGAGATCGCATAGAGGTATATTTGTAATTAATGAGTTGCCAGATTTACAACCGAGAATTCAGGTGGCACTTTTCAACATGCTTCAGGAAGGCGATATTCAAATTCGTGGTTTCAAGGTGAGAATGCCTTTAGACATACAGTTTGTCTTTACGGCAAATCCAGAAGATTATACCAATAGAGGAAGCATTGTAACGCCTTTGAAGGATAGAATCGAAAGTCAAATTTTGACGCACTACCCTGTTGATATTGAAACTTCTAGAAAAATTACTGAGCAAGAAGCTAAAATTAATGAAATGCAAGGTCTGCGCGTTTCAATCAATGATTGGGCAAAAAATCTAATAGAACAAATTGCCTTTGAAGCGAGAGAAAGTGAATACATTGATGAAAAAAGTGGAGTTTCAGCAAGACTGACCATTTCAGCTTTTGAGAACTTAGTGAGTGCAGTAGAACGTCGAGTACTTATAAATAATGAAAAGAAAAGTCATATTAGAATTGGCGATTTTTGGGGTGTTGTTCCTGCCATTACTGGTAAGATTGAGCTGGTTTATGAGGGAGAGCAAGAAGGACCGTTTATAGTTGCACAAAACTTGATCGGGAAAGCAATCGGAACCAGTTTTGCAAGTTTGTTTCCAAATCCAGAGGAATTTAAAAAGAAAAAGCAAGCAAATCCGTACCAGAAAATAATTGATTGGTTTGGAAAAGGCAATCAATTTGATTTAATAATAGACATCGATAATAACCAATACAGCAAAACACTTTTAAGCATTGCTGGGTTGAATGATGTTGTAAAAAAATATCATCCAAAAGCCACTAAGGACGAACAATTGTTTTTGATGGAAATGGTTTTGCACGGATTAGCTGAAAATTCATTATTGAGCAAAAATTTGATACAATCAGGTTTTCAGTTCAAAGACTTATTCAACAGTATTTTAAATTTTGACAAAGATTTGTCTGACCAAGATTGGGATGATATGTAATCATCATTCTTCCTTTTTTAATCTATGAAATGGAAATTTATATATAGGATTAGCACATTAATAAGTGTCCTATTAATGATCGTTTTGACAATCGCTTCTTTGGAAGCACAAACTGTCAAAACGATCATTGATTTAAGGGATGAAGATTCTAAATTCATAGATATACAACTTCAAATTCCATCCGTAGATGTTGAGAAATTAAACTACAATTTTCTAGCAGGAGATTTTAATAGAAACGATGTTTTCAATTATATTTCTAATATAGAAATATTAGATACACTCGAAGATAAAATCCCTTATTTGGTTTGGGAAAATCGTTATGTAATCATAAAAGAAGCAGAAAAAATCCATACGATCAATTACCAAGTAGAAAAGAAAAAACTCGCTTTTCTGAACAATGGTTTTCATCCTTCCCAATTTTTAATTAAGAATAAATGCTACTATTTTTACCCATTCTATTTCATCGGATACTTCGATCAATATCCCGAATGGTCCTATAATGTAGAGATAATTTACCCAGAAAATTTAAGCACACCAGAGTCAAATAAAAAGGCTAACAACGAAGATCAATCATTAAAAATAGCATTGAGAGATTTCAATGACTTTTTCAATATGCCCTTGCTTGTGGCGGATTTTGACACCATATCCTTCACCAATCAAAGCATTGATGTAAACCTCAATTTATTTCAGGAAGAACGAAAGCTACACATCAATCAGATTAGGCAGATCGTTTTGCCCATTGTAAAAGATTTCAAGATAGCCTTAGATTCTCTTGCTTTACCAGAATACAATCTAAGTTTTTGCTTTTTAGAAGATGAAAAAGAACAGATAAATTTTGGCGGACTGTTTCACGGAAGCAATAATTTGTTTTTTTTTCCCAGTAAAAAGAAGTTCTTGTTTTTGATACCTGCCATTCAAAAAACAGTCGCACACGAGTTGATGCACACACTCAGCCCATTGCATTTACACAGCGATCAACACAATGAAAATTCCTTTTTCACCACTGATAAAAAATTCTCTCAACATCAATGGCTTTACGAAGGAGTAACTGATTATTTGAGCATCCAATTGTTGAGTAAAAACAAACGAATTTCTGAAAGGCAAGTTTTCAAAGAGTGGGCAAAAAAAATACGATTTGACGAACGCTTGGGAGCGCATTCGCTCACCAAAATATCCAAGAACATTTTAAAGTCCAAAAACAGACGTTATCAAAAAACATTTTACAACAAAGGATTTCTAACGGCATTGCTAATGGACATTGCTCTTAAAGAGAACAGTCAAAACAATTTTTCTTTATTTGACCTTATGATTTCCCTCGCGACGAAGTATGGTGAAGACAAACCTTTCGACGAAGATAATTTCCTAAGCGACCTCTCCGAAGAACATCCCGAACTAAAAAGTATCATAGAAAATCACATCATTGGAACAGAAGATTTACCTATAATAGAATTATTTTCCAAGCTAGGATTGCAGTTTGATTCTTGGCGGATTGTTTCTGTTTCTGAACCTACGAATGCACAGGTTGAGCTGCGTGGGGCGGTGGTTAGGTGATTTCAATCTCCTCAAACGCTTTTTCAACATCTAAAAATTCTAGTTTCCCTTTTTTAGCTTCGTCATACAAGCGAATATCCTCTAGTTCTTCAAGGTCTGCAACCATTTTTTCGTATTCTTTGATTGGAAGAATAATTGCTAATTTATTGCCGCTATCATCGGTTACAAATTGTGTTTTCATTACTTTTTTCAGTAAATATAAGATTTTCAACTATAAGTTTCCACACAACTAGACATTTACCTTCATATTTTGGTAACTTGGTCCAATTTATTATTTCAAATGCCACAAACCATCACAAATATTCACTATGAATTTAAATCGAAACATCGGTATACTTACACTTCGTTTATTGCTTGGATTTATTTTCTTCTTTCAAGGGTATGGAAAAGTTTTTAAGTTTGGTGTCAATAATGTTTACAATAATTTTTTCAAAGCTACTTATGAAGATTTATTGCCTGAATTTCTGACCTATGGTACTGCCTATTACACATCTTATGTAGAACTTGTTGCAGGTTTTATGCTCATCATCGGCTTGAAAAAAGATTGGGCACTTTATGCCCTGGCTTCTGCATTGGTGATTGTAACATTTGGACATAGCTTGGCGGAACCTATTTGGGATACGAGTCATGTGCTGGTCAGAGCAGTATTCTTGGTTCCTTTATTATTTTTGCCAAAGGAGTGGGATAAATATTCGCTAGACTATCTATTTTCCAAGAGAAAAGTCACAGTCCTACATCGTTAAGTATAGATTCTCAATCAAGTTGAGAATGATAGAAGATTCTATGTTGATAGGTTATGAAATAAAAAAGGAACACTTCACAAATAGAAATGCTCCTTATGATTGGATTTGTAAATATCACTGTAATTATCAATACTGTTAAGTTAAGCAAAATATGCTGAATTTTGCTTTAGGTGGAGACGCGATGAATCGCGTCTGTACGATGGGGCTGCGTTGAATCCTCAGCCAATCAATCAAAAAAAATTGTAAAAAACATTGATGTAATTATTTCAACTCCTCAATCATTTTAAGAATTTCGTTTTGGGTTTTAATCAATTTATCATTGATTGTTTTTTGTGCTTGAATTTGTGCTTGTTGACCTTTGAGTTGTTCACTTAATTGAAAAATGTACAAATAAGCTTCTTCTAATTCTTGCAATGTTCCGTAGTTCAGTTTCAATAGATTGACATTGTTTTTATCCATTTCTGCTGCTGATTGAATAGCTGGTAAATGCTTAAATTCTGCTACATAAGCCGCCTTCTCTTCGATGGTTTTCAGACTAAAGTTTTCTTCAAAAACAAAATCAGGCGTGAGAATTTGGTTGTCTACAAATATTTCAGTGGCGTGAATATCACCGTTAACAGTTAGTATGGCATCTGGATTGGTTGTACCAATTCCCAATTTCCCACTATTCTTTAAAGTCATTATTTCATTATTCTTCGCCCTCCAAATATAAGAACCCCCATTCGCATCTGTATCTACATCAAAAACCATTCCCCAAGCGCGACCACTTAAATATAAAGCTCCAGCTAATGATTCAGTTTTGTTAACTCTAAAGACACCATTTGACAAAATAGATGCTTTTGTACTCCCTTCATGTCTAAAGTCAATGTTTCCATCTCCGATATTGTTTATGAAACCGTGTGAGCCTCCGTGACCTATCTCTAAAGTTTCATTTTGATAATTCCCTGCTCTTATTGTTCCTAATGTATGGAGTTTGGAGGTTGGGCTACCTGTTCCCATTCCTATTTCTCCAGTACCTTGTATGACCATTTTCGTTCCTGGATTACCTGTTGAAGTACCTGGAGCAAATTCAAAACCCGTTTTGGTCATATAAATATCTCCACGAATTTTTTCGGGTTCATTGCTAGTAAAAACCAATCCAGGGTTTCCGTCAGGGCTTGATATACTGACATTGCCTGTTGAAGAACCAGGTTTATATATAGAAAAAACACCACTGTTAGATAATCTTAAGTATTCTTCCCAACTTATATTGTTTCCAGCGACTCCCTTTGGAGCTTGATAAATAGAAAAAATATTACTACTTGCAGGACTAAATAAAATCTTTCCTGCATGCTCATTTGAATTAATATATGTTGAAGGATTTGTGGTAGCATTCCAATAGTGTTGAATTCTTCCTGTTCCATCTTGTAAAGAAATAGTGTAATCAGAAGTTGGACCACCTAAAATAATATTGGCAGGGTTTGTTGTTTTTATTTTAACTGCACCATCAAATCCAGTCTCTGTTTCAATGTTTCCATTTTGATTTACTAGGTCATCATCTGTTTGATCTTGAGCAAAAACAGCAGTTAAAGTTGTCAATAAAATTATGCTTAATGTAATTATATATTTTGTCATTTTATTTAAATTTTTATGATGATATTTTTTGTCTACCATATTGACTCTATCGCTTTTAATTCAAGTTAAGGAACGTGTACGGAATAACTTCGCATTTTATAATATCTTTTTTCCTTTATACTTCTTAACTGAAATGGTCATTTATCCAGATAAACTCGCATTCCAGTTCATTGCATAAAGAAAAAAATGATTGGTTCGACATTTCGACTAAAATTACGAACTTATTTCGCACACGTTCCTAACCATCCTCAAAGTCCAACGCAGAACAACACGGTGGAAAAAAATAGTTATTTAGCCTTTTCTAACCTTTCCAAGCGGCTGTTCATTTCTAAAAGCAGTTTTTGCAGGTTTTGAATTTCCGTAGTTTGTTGTGAAATGGTTTCTTCTTTTTGAATCATAAGAACATTCATTTCTTCCACATTTCGAGTAATTCCTGCCATCACCTCCACTACATTTAAACCCTTTTCTTCAATTTCTTTGGCAGAAGGAATATAGGGTAAATGCTTGTTTTCTGCGATAAATAATTTTCGTTCTTCAACGTCCATTAAATCATAATTTTCAGTTTCAAACACATCATCTGCCCAATCAGAACTACTTACATCAGCAACTACAATTTCACCAGAAAGAATACCGCTTGGAACATAAATGCCATAATTGCCAGGAGTGGCGGTTGAAGCTGGACCGACTAAGAGTTTGCCATTGTTGAAGAGTTTCATTCGAGTAACAGAAGAGGTTGATGTTGTCCCTAAATTGAAAGACCAAGCATCATCTGTCCGCATAATATCGGCTCTGAAATTCGAGTTAGATTTTGCGTGTATTCCTGGTTGTCCTCCTGGTCCACTCAAAGAAATTAATCCAGTAGCATTACCTGGTGCTATAACATAAAGAGGTGTATTATATACCTCAACACTGCCATTTTTGATTGACATTCTAATTGCATTATTGACTCTAAATTCAGTATATTGATCTTTTACTGCTCTGTAAGACCAATGACCATCACCATCAGTTAATCCAAAATTAGTACCATTTCCATCACCATAAATACGACCATATTGAGTACCTTCTTTGTCTTTCATTATTAATTGTGTGACTATACTATGGTTGCCAACCCAGGTAAGAGCAGAAGCGTTATCTCCAATTAACCTTTGTGTTGCCCCAAAATACAAATAGCGACTCATAGTTTGCAAGCTACCTTCCGTTTTGATGGTGCCTTTTGTTTGAAAGACTCCTTGATTGTTGAGTGCAGCAATCGGCGTTTGTCCAAGAATTCCCCAAGTCCAACCTCTACCCGCTGTTCCATTCATATTGGTTTTAATACTGTAACCTGTAACTGGTCCATAATGGTAAACATCTGAATCCCCCATATGGATTTTATAGTTGTCTGCTCCCCAAAACTTTACGCCATTGCCTTCTCCAGAATTCACTTTGAAGAAGTCGGCAGTTTCTGTTTGAGCCATTGCATTTATTCCAAAGAATAAGAAGGCAATGCCCAAAATATATTTATATAAATTCATTGTTTTATCAATTTGAAAATGAAGAAATAAATGTGTTGTTGTTTATCTACTATTAATCCAATCAATGAATGATTTCAACCCTTTCTACGATTCGCTCACTTTCCGTCAATAACTCTACCATATAAATACCATTAGGTAAATTGGCACTATCGAATTGGAATTGGTTGAAACCTTGAATTCCATCAAACTCATTTTCACCAACAGTCTGCCCTGTTTGATTTAAGATTCTTACATAAACAGTTGTGGCATCTTTCAGATTGAAGCGGATGTTGAAGTCGGTTGAGGCTGGGTTGGGGAAGAGGGAGAGGTTAGAAATGCCTTCTATATATTTTGGCTTTTCAACTTCTACAACCTTTTTATTACCAACCTCTTTACTGTTTATTTCAGAAGGCTCTACAATTTCATAAACTATTTCTTCTTTGGAAGAAGGTCTGGCATTTGTGGTTTGGCAAACTTCTATGTAAAAATGCCCTGAGCTATTTGCATGCGCCTTAAATCCATTGGTTAAGCGGACTTGGTTTTCTGCTTTGTAGATGGCGGTGCCACCTGCGAATATTTCGTTGGAGGCGGTTAGTTGGTCGCCTGCGTGTTGTTCGTCTAATGCTCCGTTTGCGACATTATTTGTGATGTTGATGATATCAATACAGGTTTCTTCAATAAGCACATAGTAGGTATTGTTACTTTCGTTGCACTCGTCAGTTATTTCTCCCCAATCTACCATTAAAATGAGATAAGGATGAGTACTTGTATCTAAGTCAAAACCTGGATTTAAGTTTCCAGATAAACTTTCGCCAGGGTCAAGATTTCCAAGTGGAGAAACTCCAACTATAGAACCGCCTGCCGTCACATCTCCTGAATTATTGAAAATTTGGTCTGAGGAAACAAAAGCTTGTACTTTTAAATTATCATGTTGTGCAGAAGTTGGACCATCTAAATTAGCGGGAGCTGTTCCAATATTTGAGATTGTGTAGCTGTATTGAATAGAGCTAGAGGAATAGGAATTAACAATTAAATCGGTGACAACCAAATCGGGTAAATTGGAACATGCCGAATTAGGTGTACCAACACAGTTGCAATTAGCATCCCAAATATCATTGGTGGTGGTAGAATCACCATCATTGCAAGAGGTTCCTGTTAAAGAAAGTCCTGAGTCATTGTTGTTACAATTGCCTTCACAATCTGGATAATTACAAGAGCCGTCATTGACAGTTGCATTGGAATCGTAATTACAAGCTGCTGACTCTATACAACCAGGTATTTCAATTCCTGTGCAAATACAGTTATTGTCCCATTCATCATTTACTGTATTAGACAAACCATCATTGCAAGCTGTTCCAGGTTGAGCTGAACCACTACTAATTCCACTACAGTTTCCTTCACAATCTGGTAGATTACAATTACCATCATCACTTGTTGCTGTTGCGTTATAATTACAGGCACTTGTATTGGTGCATCCATAAATAATAGTGCCTACACAATTACAATTGGCATCATAAGTATCTCCTGTTGTAGTGGGGTTGCCATCGTCACAAGGGGTTCCAGTCGTAGCGTTACCACCGCAATTTCCTTCACAGTCTAAGTAAGTACAAGTACCATTATCGGCTGTTGCGTTCACATCGTAATTACAGGCATTTGGATTGTTACAGCCATAGGTAGCCGTTCCAATACAGTTGCAGTTAGAATCATAGGTGTCCCCTGTTGTTGTGGAGTCACCATCATTACAAGCTGCCCCAGTTGTTGCGCTTCCACCACAATTTCCTTCGCAATCTTCAAAAATGCAAGAATTGTCATTTGTATTGGCATTTGGTTCGAAGTTACAGGCATTGGCATTGATACAGCCGTTGATTTTTGTGTTAAATCTAAATGAAGGAACATGAAACTCGCCTGTTCCAGCATCATTAATTGCTGCAACTGTCCAGAAAAAATAGCCGTTTCCATAGCTACTTCCTCCAGTCCAATTGTAAGTGGTTTGATCGCCAAGAGTTATCTCAAAAATTGGATTACTAAGTCCCTCATCGATATCATAACCATTGTTTACACTAATTTGTAAAATATATCCTGTTGCATCATCAACACCAGACCATTGAAAATAAATGGGTTCACTTGAATCAACTTCTTGACTAAAATTAATAGGAATTTGTAAGTTTGGAGATTCTGTAGGTGGACCAAGTAAACGGTAAACCAATACTGTACAATCTCCCGTTCCTCCAAAATTTGTATCACAGGATTTTTTAGTCGGACGAATTCTTACGGTTCCTGTGAAAGTTGCTTCCCATTCTAAACGAGCGTCGTCTCCGCATTCATCATCTGCAAAAGCTAATATTTGTCCCGTATTGTTATCTGTCAAAGTTAATTGTGAATCAAAACTAGCATTTCCATAACCTTCTGTTGGAGTTCCATCACTTGGACAAAAAGACCAAACGTATTTTTCCCCTTGAACGACATTAAATAAAGTATAATCGTTTGCAAGATAACATCCACTTGGGTACCAGTAGTTTTCAGGAGTGAGAATCCCATCTCCACCAGTAAAAGGGTCGCTACTAGGAAATTGATATCCTCCTGAGATATTACAAGCTCCTGAAGTACTAGTGCCACCTGTGGTAAATCGGAACCGACTGGCGTAAGGACCGCTGCCTCCTTCATTTACTGCTGTAACTGTCCAGAAATATTCTGTATTGGGTTCTGGATTTAAAAATTGGGTTGTACCATTAAAGACATCCAAATCTAGGACATTTGGATTAGCGAGACCATTGTAGATACCATCCCAGTCGCTGTCTGTACTGACTTGCAAATGGTAGTAATCAGCATCTTGCACAGGGTCCCATTCCAAGTAAATAAATCCAGATGCACTCATATTGGTTGTATTATGGGCAGGGCTGACTAATATAGGAGATGCACTTGGCGGAGGTGGTGCTGAAGTCTGACGGAAAGCCAATGTACCATAATCACTGTATGAATTGTTGTTTTGACAGTTATAATTGGTGACAAGTACTCTCACATTTCCAGTGAAATTGGCGGTCCAGTTGATTTCTGCATCGTCTCCACATACATCATTGGAATAGTCTATTACCGAACTACCATTGCTGTTCAATAAAGTCAACTCTGAATCAAAAGGAGCATTCCCTCCATTGGAGCAAAAAGTCCATTGATACTCTTCTCCACTTTCTACATAGTGTTTGCTGTATTCACCGCCATATGTATACTCAATTGTCTGATAATTAGCATTGGGAATTTGTAAATTACTTGGCCACTGACTTCCTCCAGTACAACCGTTTTGGGCAATGCCATCACCTTGCAAAGAAATAGACTGACTTGGTACACTGCTATCATCAGGTAAGATGTTTATTGTCTCGCCATAACTCCCCACAGCAGAGGGACAAAATTCTACATCAGCAGAAATAGTGTTTCCTGGTGGAACACTAAAGTCACCCAACTGAATGGCATTGAAACTTCCATTGACTGCACCTGAAAGAGATATACTTCCTTGTAAATTAGTAGTTGAAGAAGCTGGATTGCTGATGGTGTAAGTCATTGTACTACAAGTACCAATTTGTTGACTTCCCCAATTGATAGAAGTTGGGTTGACTTGCATTCCCAATTGCGTTCCTGCACCATTTCCTTGTAAGCTGATTTGGTCGGTAGAACCATCGTCATAGTTGATGTTGAAATAGGCTTGATAGTTTCCTGCTGCATTGGGGATAAATGTAATTGGAATACTTACTTCATCTCCAGGTGCTAGGTTAATACTTCCCCCAGGAAAATTAAATGCATTGGTACCGTTGTTACTAAAGCCCAAACTTGCCGAGACATTGCTATTAGACTGGTTGTTGACGGTAAAGTATTCGGTTTCGCTTGTACCTACAGTTAGGGTTCCGTAGTTGATGGTTTGTGGGGTTACTATTACTGAACCTTGTGAACTATTTCCATTGTTTCCTCCTGTGGAATTAGGTTGGACAGTTATTGTAAAAAATTTTGTAGTGACATTTCCATTTCCATCTCCTGCCAAAGTAAAGATTTGAAAGTCTGTAGTTGAAGAGACCGAAGGAGGGGTAAATGTTACCTTTCGGTAATCCAAACTACCAGAAGTTTCTGTTAAGGTTCCATTTTCTGCTACCCAGTAGAAAAATAATTGGTCTCCATCTACATCATAATTACTTGGGTGTTGGATGGTGACTGTTTGGTCGTCGTAAATGGTTTTGGTGGTTCCAGACGAGCCGTCGGTGAAAATTGCATTAGAATACAAAGTTCCATTAACTGGCCCGCTTTGCTCAAAATTATGTCCTAAAATAGAATAAGAATTAACTGTTAAAGCACTTTTTTTTGGTGAATTTCCTTTAGCCGCCATGCCGCTTGTAGTAGGAACAATATTTACATTTCTATATAAGCAATTGTGGTAACTATTCAGTAAAAACTTTACCATTTGTTCTCTGGTGACGGTATCTTTTGGTTCAAAGTTAGCTCCCAGACCTTTAACTATATGGTCATAGTCCTGTCCTAAACAAACGTCAAACGTTGAAGGATCATCTTGATAACCATTTGTACCCGATCCGTTGTTTTTTGTATTCCGTCTAGAACCTTGCTTATATAATGTAATTATATATGGAATGAGGCTATAATCAGTATTTAAATTTTCTTCTACTTCTGAGCTTATATTTATTGGTATAGTATTTGGATCTGTGCAAAAACCTAATAATTCACTATTTTCCCAACCTAATAAACTAATATCTGCTTTAATGTCTTCCATTATATCTGTTGAGTTCATAAAGTCATTAATATCTGCAAAAGTAGGTGTCGGAATATTAAATGCATTTACCATAAATTTGCACATTTGTTCTCTATTTACAAAATCATTAGGGTGGAAATTATTTGTACATCCATAACCCTTAATTATGTTATTCTCTCTCAACAACTGTATCCAAGGAAAATAAGGATGATTTACAGGTACATCATTAAATATATTTGCGTCATTGCTACAGTCAGAAATTTCATGACCATTTAGATTTAATTCAGATATTAATCCAGGAATAGATAAAGCTGCTTTAGCAACAGATTTTGCCATTTCCATTCTAGTGACTGGACGTTGTGGAAAAAAATAAGTTCCAGAAGTAGGATTAGATAGCCCTTCAAAACCATTTGTGGGGTTTCCTGTATTAGTAATACTAGTATTCGTTACATCCTCAAAACTATTTGTAAAATTTCCTGTGCAATTCACTTCTGCTAAAGTTTTTAGGTAAGCAATATACCAAGCATTAGTGGTTAAAGCATTCTTATCACATACTAATGTTGTTATGTCTGGGTCAGAGAAGGTATGGAAATTTCCTGAGTCATTGTAGTTAGGACGGTCTGATGCTATTAATTCATGAGAAGAAAGATAGCCAGCTGGGATCGGCGATTGATATCCATCATTTAAAAAATTATTAGGTCCCATGTCTATCTCAATTATAGGACAATTTGGTCTTAAATTCCATTTGTTTGAATCAAAAGAAGCTTTCTCAATAATTTCAATATGTAAATGTGGTTTAGGTGTAGAACTTTCTAAACAAATGGGACTACCTATTTCTCCTATTTTTTGTCCTCGATAAACTTCTGTTCCACAAACAACTAGGTTATTTGCTGTAAGATGCCCATATATTGAAATAAATTCATCTCCAGATTCTCTTTGATGATGAATCATAACAATATTTAACCAACAAATATTATCTACTGCTCCATTAGCTTTGATTTTATTTGAGTATATAACTCTTCCATTAGCTATCGCATGTACAGTTTGTCCTAGTGCATCTCCTTCTGTATCAAGCGATCCATCTCCATTTTCATCTATCCAATGGTACTCCCCCCAATCTTCCCCTAAATGCAGATTACCATGAGGGTTTGTAATATCCATCCCTCCCCACATACCATTACAGGGACTGCTACTAGTGCCAAAACAATTAATGCCAGACCAATTATTTATAGTTTTGCTATTAAAAATATCTACTTCAGATTCTGAAGTTGGATTGTAATCCATTATTCTTATTGTTCCACTATTATCCCGAATTGGATAATCAAACCCATCCACCACAGGAATCTGCCCATTCACTCCAATCCAACTCATCATTCCTAAAACTCCCGCAAAAAAAAGAGGAAGCACCTTTATTATATTTATTAAAAATTGTTTCATTGATTTATTTTTTAAGTTTTAAAAAAAATTATAACTCTTTGCAGTCATTTGGGTCCAATCTGGATAGTCCTCTCCACCAACTCCTCCAACCGCTCAATCTGCCTATCCTTCTCAATCATATGCAGCATCAACTCCTCTATCTTAACTTGCTGTGCCTTTGTTGCTGCTCCAATATTGATTTCGCCATTCATTTCGGCCTCAGATTGAAAACCTAGCAAATGACCATTGGCTTCAATGGATTTTGCTTCTTCTTCAAGAGTAGGGCATTTGTACTCGGGAGCAAAAACATAATCGGCCCAAGCATTTTCTACGATGATTTCTTTGGCTCTAGCGGTTCCATTAATATCTAAGCGATTGGTGGCATTGTCACAACCGATGCAGAGATTGCCGTCAGAGGATAAACGCATAATGTTTTGATTCTTTGCCCGCCATTGAAAATAGTCGCTGCCAACATTGTCTGTATTCACATCGAAGAACATGCTCCAGGCTTTGCTGCTTAATCGTAGGGATTCATTATAAGAACTCAGCTTTCCAGAATCAACTACAATCTCTTTGTTAAAATAATAGCGAGGACGATTTGTATAGAAATGGCTGTAATGTTGATTTTTAGGTCCGATGTCTACATATCCATTGCCTGTGCTAATTCTTAATGCGCCACCCGCATTTCCTCGTACAGAACCATTGATGTGAAGCTTTTCTGCGGGTGATGTCGTACCAATTCCCATATTGCCACCACTTGAAGGAAAAACCACAAAGTTTCCTGTTCCAGTTCTGAATGTAAGGTCACGGTTGCCATAAGTAAATAAACTTACATCATTTCCATTTCCATAATTAGCACTACTGGTGTTCATCATAATGCCTGCCCAGGTATTACTTGGATCACCAATGCGTAAGTAACGATAAGGATTTCCATTACCCAAGTTTGGGTAGAGATAATTTATCTTTGTAGTACCATTTAAGGTAGCGTCCCCTTCAAGGTGTAAAGACGTTTCGGGAGTAATTGTACCAATACCAACATTTCCGCTATCTGGAAATATATTGGTTTGGGTAACGACGACAGTTGCACTGATTCCGAAGACAGCCAAAAATATTACAACTAGAAAGAGTATTTGATTTGTAAGTGAGTGCTTCACTTTATAAAAAGTAGCACCTTTAAGAAATTTTAAAAATCGCATCGATAAACATTTTTTAGGTTAGGAAATAATTAATTAAATCCACTTCTAACTAGGATAGAGAGAGTGAGATTATAAGTCATATACAATTTATATATGATTACAAATCTACTTTCTATTATTTTGTTTATCAATTACTTAGGGAAGAATATGACGAAATGTATGACGAAACTTTAGTTATCAAAGAACTAAGTGACGAAGTTAATATTGAAAGGACGAAAAACGTTATTAGAAATCTGGATTAAGAATAGTAGCATCCTTAATATAGTTGTTAGAAACTTTTAAATATTTCGATTTAACACTAAGTTCTGTTACTAAATCTCTTTTCATTTTAATTGTCTTTGGATTACCGCCTATAGATAAAATATTGTTTTTATTTATAATACTCAATCTATTGGGTCGTTTAAAATAGTTTGGAAGTTCTGAATCAAGTATTTCTTTCAATGTCTTGTAAGGAGCTATTTCTAATATTTTAAGCTTATCATCTTGACAAACAATAATGTCCATTTGGTTTTTATTTCTGAATTCATTATCGGTTGATTTATGAATTAGGAATATATCATCATAGTAGACTTTATCACCAGTTAACTCAGTAAGAAAGGTTGATAATTCTTTATCGGCTGTTTCAACTTTCTGGTTGCTATCTAAGGGCACTTGAGTATCATGCAGCGTTTTATTAAATCCTGAATTCGAAAGATTTTTTTGATTTTCGTAACGTAATTTCAAATAGTTATAGTGCTCTTCAGACTCAAACTTTAGTTTGCGTTCCTTATATTTTAAATACGCAAAAATCCCAATTGAACAAACTAGAAAAAATGAAGTGAGCAATAGGTTTATCAAAAAATTCCTCGTCCGTCTATTTTTTTCGATAACTTCTTGATTTTCTTCTAACTCTGTATCTTTTTTGTAAACACCATATTGTGTTTTTAATACATCTATTCTTTGTTGTTTTTCCCTGTTAAATAACGAATCATTTAATTCTGTTCTCTTTTTGTAGTATTCTAAGGCTGTTCTATAATCTTGCTGTTTTTCGGAGAGTTCTGACCAGTTTTCATATACAGATATTAACTTGCTTGGATGATCCATTGCCAATGCCATACTTTCAGCTATTGCATATTTTTCACTGGCTTCTATAAACTGCCCCCTTTGAGTGTATATCTCTCCCAATAATGCATTAGAGAGCATTTCTCCTTTTTTATCTTTAACATCTTTGAAGATGTTATATGACTGTATGCAATAGAGTTCTGCTTTTACAAGTTCACCTTCATCAAGGTATGTTTCAGCGATATTGAATATCGTTATACCCATTGCGGGTACTACGTTTAATTCTTTCTGTATTTCTAAAGCACGGTCATAGTAATCTAATGCCTTTTTTCTATCTTTCAAATAGAAATAAGATAAGCCTATATTGACAAATGCTTGTGCTTTGCCACTTAAAGCCGCTCTTTCATACTTTACATCTTCTATGGATTCTATATATTCAATATTACGCTCAAATTGAATGATTGCAGATTCATAATCTTTTAGACCCATTAAAATAGTACCATTAATATTGTTATAATTCATTATCAAATTGACATCTCCCGTTTTATGGAAAAGGCCTCTAACTGCCAATAATCTATCTAAAGCTTCTTGATAATTACCCGTCTGGTCCAACAATTGAACCATACTAATAATAGGTCTTGTTGTATTGATAGTATCCCCTATAGCTTCAAGTTCTTTTATGGCTATTTCATTATAGAAGAAAGCTGAATCTACTTTTCCTAAATCCTTGTAAACCATTGCCAAGTTGGAACAAATTCGGGAACGATTAAGCGGTTCAGCAATAGGTATAGCTTTAAGAAATATTTCTATTGATTGTTTATGATTTTTACTTAACCATAAAAGAATGCCATAATCTGACGAAATTTTGGCAATCCATTCTTCTTTTCCAAGAGCCGTTGCATTTTCATAAGCTCTTTTAGCGAGTGAGAGGGCTTTAGGTGTGTCTTTAGTTCTTATTTCAATAAGACTATCTATTTGTTCAATAATAAGTTCTTCTGTTACCTGAGATTTTAAAGACATTGAAAAAAGGTAGATAAATAGGAATGGTAAGTATTTCATAATAAGAGATTTGAAGTATAAAATAGGAAGGAATAATTATATCATTTATACTTATTCATTTTTTGCCTTTATGAAAAAAGGCAAAGTTTTAGTTAAAAAAAGAAAGCGAAAATATGGTTAATTTTGATTATTGCAAACCTAAAAAAACAAATTCTCTTAATATGTTAAAGTTACTAAAAAAAGTGAATGGACCTAAAACAGGTTGGCAGATTTTCACCCAATATTAGGCAGTTTTTTTTAATTCTTTATTTTTTCTTTAATTTAGATGCTCTACACTGCCAAAAAAACAACCACTGCCTGCTATTATAGATAGCAAGAACGATTATATTATAGCGGTTAAGCAAAATCATGTATGATTATACCAACAAATAGAGCATATAATTGACCATTACAGCCAGTCATTTAATTGTAAATATATAATGTATAGGCAATGCTTTGCGCCTACCCGTGGTTAAATATGGATTCAAGTTCAGGAAAGGGTTTTTAGTAGGTAAAAATTTCAACACTCAAATAACTAATAAATACTACTTCGATGACCAAAGTCTACAACTTTAACTTGTAAAACATCATCAACAACCTAATATATAATTCTGTAATCAGAAACTCTAATACGATATGCTTCTCTTCCCTTTAGTTTTATATAACCCATTGGACTTGGATCAATAGCTAAACTAAGAATTGCAACTTTAATTTTAGAATAATAAGATTCCACAAATTTTAGCTATTTTCTATTGAACTTTTCGCTCAATCTGAACTTTATACATCTTTATCACTTCGATTATTCTCAATCTCCTCAAACGCTTTTTCAGCATCTAAAAATTCTAGTTTCCCTTTTTTAGCTTCGTCATACAAGCGAATATCCTCTAGTTCTTCAAGGTCTGCAACCATTTTTTCGTATTCTTTGATTGGAAGAATAATTGCTAATTTATTGCCGCTATCATCAGTTACAAATTGTGTTTTCATTATTATTGATTTATAATAGACAAAATCCTTTATACAAATATAAGGGTTTCTAACTTAAGAATGCTAAAAGTATAATTTTACACTATAACTTTACACAAAAAAATCAACTCCAAAAAATGGGATTCAAATCTACCATAGTAAAACCTTTTGCGTATTTCATTACAAAGAAAGCGTTCGCTGATAATCTGAATGGGATTCAAGTTCAGGAAAAGGTTTTTAAGGAATTATTGCGTGTTGGTAGAGATACAAGTTTTGGGAAAGATCATCACTTTAATGACATAAACTCAATTGAGGAATATCAACAAGCGGTTCCTGTTAGAGATTATGAGGGAATCAAAAACTATGTTGATTTGATTAGAGAAGGTGGTGAAAATATTCTTTGGAAAGGTCGTCCTATTTATTTTGCAAAAACATCGGGAACGACTTCTGGGGCAAAATACATTCCTATCTCAAAAGAGTCCATTCACAATCATATTGATACGGCTAGAAATGCTTTATTTGCTAATATTGCTCAAAATTCTAAGGCGAGTTTTTTTAGTGGCAATGCGATTTTTCTTTCGGGTAGTCCGAAGTTGAAAGAGGAGAATGGCATTCCTTGTGGTAGACTTTCTGGAATTGTCAATCATCACATTCCTGCTGTTTTAAAAACCAGCCAGCTGCCTTGTTATGAAACCAATTGCATTGAGGATTGGGAGGCGAAACTGGTTAAAATTGTACAAGAAACCAAAGACAAAGATCTGCGCTTAATCGGTGGCATTCCGCCCTGGATAAAAATGTATTTTGAGTATTTAATAAATGAAACAGGCAAAAAAACCATTAAGGAAATTTTCCCAAATCTTGAAATCATTGTTCACGGTGGAATCAATTTTGATCCGTATAAAAATCAGTTGCACGATCTTATTGGTGAAAAGGTTGATTTTGTGGAAACCTACCCTGCTTCAGAAGGATTTATTGCTTATCAAGATGCTCAAAACAAATCGGATTTATTATTGAATATCAATTCAGGTATCTTTTTTGAATTCATTTCAGCAGAAGAATCTCTTTCTAAAAATCCCACTCGTTTGACTTTGAAAGAAGTGGAATTGAATAAAAATTATGCCATTGTTCTAACCACAAATGCAGGACTGTGGAGCTACTTACTTGGCGATACCGTAAAATTTGTTTCGTTAAAGCCTTACAGAATAAAAGTTACTGGTAGAATTAGTCATTTCATCTCTGCTTTTGGAGAGCATGTTATCGTTGAAGAAATTGAAAAGAGCTTGCAGGAAGCAGTCAAGAAATCCAATGCCATTGTAAATGAATTTACTGTCGCACCTGTCATAAATCCCACCAAAGGAAAGTCGCATCATCAATGGTTGATTGAATTTGAACGGGTTCCAAACGATCTCAATGCTTTTGCGCACTCTATTGATCTAGTTTTGAGAAAACAAAATTCTTATTATGATGATCTCATCAAAGGCAGCATCATAGCCCCATTAAAAATAAAAATTTTACCAAAAAATAGTTTTAGAAATTATATGAAATCCATCGGTAAATTGGGTGGGCAGAATAAGATTCAAAGGGTTTCCAATGATCGGAGGCTTGCAGACTTAATGTTTGAATGCTTGAATGCCTGAATGCTTGAATGCGAGAATGCTTGAATGCGAGAATGCGAGAATGCTTGAATGCGAGAATGCCTGAATGCTTGAATGCTTGAATGCGAGAATGCTTGAATGCTTGAATGCTTGAATGCTTGAATGCGAGAATGCTTGAATGCCTGAATGTCTAAATGCTTGAATGCCTGAATGCCTGAATGAAAAATGCGAGAATGCGAGAATGATAAAATGCTTCAATGTTGAAATGTTTTATTCTTCTTTATTGAAGCATTGTAAAAAGGGAAGTGCGGAGGATGAACTTAACGACAGCGAACCTCAATTCGCGAAAATACGCCCGATGCGAGTGGAAATGTATGGAATGAATTGGAACGAATGATTAGAGAAAATCAGCCACGAAGCAATGTAGAGAGGTTGCATGCAACGTCTTCAAAGCGGGCAGAAACCAGTTCCAATTCATTCCATACATTGCAATGGACAGCGGGGAGACTACTTGATCGAGGATAATACTCGCCGTCCTTAAAAAGGTTGAAAGTTGAAGATTGAAAGTTGAAAGTTGGCTCCATCAATCAAGTTGAGGGCAGGCCTGAAACTTGACTAAAAAAATCCCCATCATCTTACGATGATGGGGACACTATAATCTTTTTAGATTTTAATTTTAGTAATTTAACTCCGCAACTCCAACTTTTGCTTTATTGTAATACCAGCTATCAAAGTCAGTTACCTGAACAACACCATCAAGCGTTCCATCTATAATAGAATAAACACCATTTTGAGCTGGATTTAACCTCCAAGCATCAAAGTCAGCTATATCAATGATTCCATTTTGGGTATAGTCTCCAGCAAATAAAACATAACGACCATCACTGGATTCTTTAGTTTGATTTGGACCAAAAGATCTATCTGGTGCAGCAGTAAAATCAAAAGAAATGTTTGGTGTGGCTTGAACAGCATATCCTGTCAAAACATCCAAATGATTTCTGTGTCTAACACAAAAATGATAGTTAGCATTGGGAATCAATTTTGTAAATTGAATAGGTTTCCCATTCACATCAACAACCTGTCCTGTTCTAAGTAAAATCCCAGCGTGAGATTCTACAGTTACAGTACCTCTTGTCGATTCATCTGGCGTTCCTTCTCTTGCTTCTACCAAAACCCAGTCAACCATATCTCCAGAAACTTGAGCTATTGATTCTGTTCCATAATAATTGTAAGGAGCAGTATTATAAGGTTGAGATGTTGGCATCATATTTCCCAATAAAGCCAGCATTTGACCATTGTTGCTGTAGTTTCCTTCCAAAAACATTCTAATATCAACATTAGAAGAAGCAGAAGCTACAGCACCTAAATATTCGTGTTGATTGCTTGTATTCAAATCACATCTTAATGTATTTATAAAACGTCTTTGTTCAATAGCTGTATTGTATTCTTGTACCATAACTATCAAGTAAGCTTCATTTATATCAATGTTTTCAGGAAGAACATAATTGTATCTTTGCGATACAGATTGACCTTTGGTCACAGAAGGTGGAATACTTCCTTCAGAACCCCAAGCTCCCCCTAACATATCCCATACTACATTTCTATGAGGAAAGCCCTCAATGATAGTTGGATAGTTATAATAAGGATGCTCGCCTGTTGGCTCACCCATATATCCTTCAGAAGTAGGTCCCTCATAACTATAACGATTGTTCTGAGCATAACCAGGTCCTGAACCAATAACAGGATTCTCCATTATATAACAATTGAAACGGATGTCTCCTTGAAGGTCAGCCAAAAAAGTAGCATCAATATCAATCGTCATTTCTCGTGTTGATGGATTAAAACTATTAGATGCACTTAAATGCATAGGTCTGTAAAAATTAAATCGTTGGTCTAATCTTCTATCCCAAGTTTCCCTTTCATAAGTAGGCTTAATATTTTGACCTATATAATCAGGAGGAAAAGAATAACGATCAATTATTCCGTCAGAAAAATACATGTCATATCCAGTGTTTGCCTCTACCATAATTTGTTGGCTAATGCCAGGAATCTCCATATCATCATCTGTATGGATAGCTGCTACCAAAACTTGGTTAGGATAAGTTTCTAATATTTCTTCCAATTGAAGTTCTACATCTGGGCTAAAGCTATTGCTCACTCCCAAATGTGTTTCTAACAAAACAAAACTTTCACAAGCATTGTCCAATTTTGTAATTGTTTTAGAAAGACTATTATTACTGTTATTTGGATCAATTTCTCCATCGGGTTCAGATAACCATACTTGTAAAGTATAAGATGGCTCATTACCATTGATTGAAAAGGTTCCTTGTGTTGTTATTGAGTGTAAAAAAATGCTAGAAGATACGGCCTCTAAATCATAGACCGTTTCAGAATGTACGGTTCCATTGTTAACTCGCCAATTGACGGTCATGTACTTCACAGAACCAGGTCCGTGATTAATGTAATAGAGTGTTACAGGATGTTCGCCTTCAGGATAATAATCTCCAATGAAAATTTCGTGTGCCTCTATATCAGCACCGTTTTGAGCTTGCGCATTGAAATTGAATCCCAAGAACAAGCATACAGCAACCAGCAAGTTTGCTGCAACGAATTTCTTAGTATATCTAATCATAATGTTATAAAGTTAATAAAAATTATATAGCCTGAAGCATATAATTAAGTTTCTATTTACCTGCTAGTTGACAAATGTATGAGATATAAATACATTTAAATAAAACAACTTTTTTAGTAAAACAATTCTAATAAAGCTTAGCATGAAGAAAAATCATAAAAGCGTTTGAGGGCCGAACTAAATTTAAATACGGACGTTTTTAACTTTTGATTCTATGAGAACAGCTCAATAATTCATTTGCACTTTAACCGTTTATAATGAGAATGTTAGGTACACTTTAAGTTTAATACACCAAAATAACAAATTGATAATGAACACTCTACTCATTAACTCACTTCTATATGACTGTTAATTTTATGTACCTATTTCCCTATTAGATTTCTAATATATTAATATTAAATAGAGTCACTTGTAGTTTATTACTAATCTATACCAGTAATATTCTGAATGACTTAAAAAAAAAGTGACTCGTGAGAAAAAAATTGTCCACTTTTTAAAATTTTAAGATGCAAATGCGAACTTAAAAGTTCCAAAAAAATATTTTATATCAGTTTTTGTCGTTAGTAATACAAAACAAAGGGCAACTATATGGAAACTAATGCCGACTTACTTAAAAATTTTCTTCCGATTCAATGCCATTTGATACCTTTTGGCATTCTTCATATGCTGACTTAAATTGGTCGCAAAGGAATGATACATTGAGAAATCATCTTTAGCACAAAAGTATAGGTATTTATGCTCGGCTGGATTCAGCACGGCGTCCAAAGCAGTTTTGGAGGGCAAACAAATGGGTCCAGGCGGCAAGCCTGGATACATATAAGTATTATAAGGAGAGTCTTTTTCAAGATGGACATTTAAAATTCGCTTCAGTGTAAAATCTCCGACAGCAAACTTGACAGTTGGGTCTGCCTGAAGTGCCATCCCAATGTCCAATCTATTGAGATAAACTTGGGCTATTTCATCCATTTCATCCAAATGATAGGCTTCTTCATCTACAATTGATGCCAATACAGATACTTCATAAGGAGTCAGTTTCTTTTCTTTTGCTTTATTAAATCGCTCTTCATTCCAAAACTTTTCTTTTTCAGCCTTCATTTTCTGCACAAAAGCATCTTCATCCGTATTCCAGTAAAACTCATAGGTATCTGGAATAAATTCAGTGAATAAAGAAGTCGATGTCAAATTATTATCCTTTAAATAATTGGGGTCTCTCAACAATGTCAAGAGCTTTAAAGAATCAGCAGAAATATTCCGAGTTGCGGCTCCCACAAATTTTTCAAGCTCTCTAACTTTGTTAATCACCACTTTTACAGGCTCTTGCTTCCCCAATCTCAACTTATGAACCAGCTCACGATTGCTCATTCCATTCGCTATCAAATACTTACCTGGCTTAATCTTCTTTCGATATTTCATCAGAGCGGCAACTCTTTTAAAGCTCTCCACATCTTTTAGCACCTTATTTTCTTCAAGCTCCTTTACAACTGTATCAAAAGTAGCGCCTTCTTTAAGGTATATATAATGTGGTTCAGAAGAATCATTTACATTGGAATTGTAAATTATACTGTAGGCATACCACGCCACTACTGCGCCTACAATACACAATAAAATAAATCCCACACCAAAAAACTTCAATGCTTTGCTTGCCATATTGTAAAATTAAGTACTTGAACATAAGTAATGCAACAATTCAAAATAAATATTTATTTTGTTTGCCAGAATAACTGAATGCATTTATAATCTGTAAAATTCGTAATTCGTATTTTTCGTAATTCGTATTTTTTTTGGACGGCGAGGATCATCTTCGATCAGGTTGTCTCCCCGCTGTCCGTTGCAATGTATGGAATGAATTGGAACTAGTTTCAGCCCGCTGTGGCAGACGTTGCATGCAACGTCTCTACAGATTGCTTCGTTGTTATAATTTCCCCAATCATCTTTTCCAATTCATTCCATACATTTCCACTCGCATCGGGCGTATTTTTGCTTATCTAGCTGCTCCGTCGCCAAGTTCGGCCTCCACGCTTCCCTTTCTTTTGGGTATGCTGGTTTGGGTAACCGCAAGGGTTTCCTCTACACAATTCATAATCATAAAAATGCGTAATAATTCAGAATTCATCACTCATAACTCATAATTATTTTACGCATTTACTCCATACTCCCTTAAAGCTTCGTTCAAGCTCGTCTTCTTATTCGTAGATTCTTTTCGTTTGCCAATAATCAACGCACACGCAACTTGGTATTTTCCTGCTGGAAATTCTTTTTCAAATGTTCCAGGAATAACCACCGATGATTTCGGAACCCTACCTTTATATTCTACAGGCTCACTTCCACTCACATCAATGATTCTCGTAGATTGGGTCAAAACCACATTCGCACCTAAAACGGCTTCTTCCTCCACTCGTACCCCTTCCACCACAATCGAACGCGATCCAATAAAGCAATTGTCCTCAATAATAACAGGGGCAGCCTGAACAGGTTCTAAAACACCACCAATTCCAACACCACCACTCAAATGAACATTTTTTCCAATCTGCGCACAAGATCCTACCGTCGCCCAAGTGTCCACCATCGTACCAGCGTCTACATAAGCACCAATATTTACATAAGAAGGCATCAAAATAACACCTTTTTGAACAAAAGCACCATGCCTTGCAATTGCGTGTGGCACTACCCTAACGCCTAACTTTGCATAATCCTTTTTTAGAGGAATTTTATCGTGAAATTCAAAAGGACCAACTTCTATAGTCTCCATTTTTGCTATTGGAAAATATAAGATCACTGCCTTTTTAATCCAATCATTTACCTGCCAACCCTGCTCCGTCGGTTCTGCCACCCGAAAATTGCCCTTATCCAATTCATTGATAACATTGTGTATAGCATCTTGCGTATTTGACTCTTTCAACAAATCTCTATTTTCCCAAGCCTGCTCTATCGTATTTTTCAATTCTGTATTCATCGCTAATTTTTTGCCGAAATTAGGATTTTATTGGTGAAATTCGCAATTCTGTCAAAATATACCAGCAAATGAAGTTTCGAGTTGTCATAGCATAATTACTCCTATTAATCTCTTTGAAATAAAATCAGTCATACATTTAACCATACATTAAGAATTGTTAATTTTCCATTATCATTGTTTTAGCTTAATTTTGCATAACAAATGAACAAAATCGACGTGATTAAGGAACGATGAAATAATAAGTTTACAATTTCGATGAGCTTATTTTGTTCTTATTTATTTTTGAAAAATCCTTGCATAGCAGGGCTACGGAAGTATTTTTCAAAGATAAATAAGGGCGAAAGAAGCCGTCAAAATTGTGAAGTTATTGTTTTTTCGTTCCTAAAGCAAAATTGAAACTCGACAACTGAATATTATGAGACTTATAGTTATACTTTTTCTTATTCTACCTCTATTAAACGGTTCCATTGGAGCGAACAAAGTAATGGGTCAGACCATTGCTGGTACTTTTCAAAATCCAACGGTGCAGGATAAATATGTCTACATCTCCGATTATTTTGGGATGGATCACAAAAAAATTGATTCGGTAAAACTCGATCAAAACTACGCCTTTCAATTTAAAGGTTTGGAGCTTGCAAAGGGACAATACAGATTGTCTTTGAATGACACTGTTTATAAAGATATTTTGGTCAATCCAAGTGAAAAAGCAATTTCATTAAACTTTGGAGATACTAGTAAAAAACTGGTCGAGTCTACAACTGTTTTGGCATCACAGGAAAATATGTTGTTGCTTGAATGGGAAAAGAAAAAAATATACATTCGTAATGAAATCAAGAAAATCAATGATGCGATTCGAGCGAAACCTAAAAATGCCATAGACGAAAAACAAGAGCTTGTTACGATGCGAGACAGCTTTAGAGTTTATGAACAGGAATATTTAAAATTTATGCTCAACGAAAGAGCAACGGATGGACAGTTTTTTAAAGAGCTTTACTCAAATTATCTGTTTCCAAGTTTTGAAGAGGCTTCAAAAGAAAATAGTGGAACATATTATCCTAATGAAAAAGCTTTTTTAAAAGCCAACTTCTTTAACAATTTAGATTTTGGAAATGAAACATTGAAACGCACTAAAGTCTTTCCTGAAATGGCCTGGTACTACATCAATAATTACACCAATTACAATGAGCAAGGATTTATAAAATCGATCAATAAAATTTTGGATGTCGCTGCTGCGGATGAGGAGACAAAACAAAGCCTTATGAAATTTTTATTGAAAAAATTTCATAAAAATGGTCCTAAAATTGTATTCCAATACATGGTAGAAAATTACTTATTAGAAGGTGCTTGCGGAGATATGGAAATTGACGACGATGTGCAGTTAATGGCTAAAATCTATGAAAGTCTTTTACCAGGAAACAAGTCGCCAAATTTGGAAATGAAAGATCCCGATGACCAATTGGTTTCCATTGAAAAAATTGCAAAAAATAAATTGGGAACGATTTTATTTTTCTGGTCTTCTCATTGTAAATATTGCAAAGAAGCCGTTCCTACTCTAAGACAATTGTACCAACTCAATAAGGATAAAGGCATTGAAATCATCGGTATCTCATTGGACAATCACAAACCTTACTGGACAAAAGCAATTGAAGAACACCAACTAAATTGGATTAACATGACGGATTTAAAGGCGTGGAAATCGGATGCAGTTGAGAAATTCAAAGTACACAAAACACCCTATTTTTACTTATTATCCAGCGATATGACGATCATCTCAAAACCTGCCAATGTGCAGATGTTGAAGAGGGATGTGAAGAATTTAGTGGAGTAACATACTAAAATTTAGATTTTAAAGCTCACCATTTAACCATTTGAAGCTCATTTTATCGTGTTTTTGAGCTACATTTGGGTTTTTGATGAGCTTTAAAATTTCAAAACGCTTCTAATGACTAATGGGAAACATAGAAAAATCCTTGATTTTCTAAATGATAAGCCTGCATTATCCTCTAAAAAAATTCACGAGGGATTACAAATTGAAATGGGCTACGCCACTGTAAAAAGGGTTTTAGCACAACTAGTTTCTGAGAATTTATTAGATATCATTGGAAAAGGGAGAGGTACAAAATATCAAATTGGACCTGGTTACAAGTTATTTTATCCTTTAAATCTTGATACTTATTTTGAAAAGGAAGTTGACAAACGTAATGTTATAGAAAGTTTTAATTTAAAACTGATAAATGACATACTAACCAAAGTCAATTTATTTACAGATTTGGAACTAACAAAATTAGAATCACTTCAACAAAAATACACCAGCAACATTTCTGAACTATCTGTAAATGCATACAATAAAGAGTTGGAACGATTGGCAATAGATTTGAGTTGGAAGTCTTCTCAAATGGAAGGCAACACTTATTCCCTCCTTGAAACAGAGCGTTTGTTAAAAGAAAAAGAAACTGCACAAGGCAAGGCAAAAGATGAAGCTATTATGTTGCTCAATCACAAAGATGCTTTAGATTTCATCATTGAAAATCCAACTTACATTGATCCACTAACAGTATCCAGAATAGAAGACATTCACAGCATTTTAATTAAAGAATTAGGAGTTGATCGCAACATTCGAAAAAGACGTGTTGGTATTACTGGAACCAACTACAAGCCTTTAGACAATGAATTTCAAATAAAAGAGGCTTTGAATGATATGTGCTCATTGATAGAAAAGCGTGAAAATGTTTTTGAAAAAGCACTATTGGCGCTCTCACTTTTATAATCAGCAATTCAATACTAATCAATCACAACTACTGCCCCATTTCATTTAGAACAGTTGAGTCAATAGACTACAAAAAAGCAATGTTACTATTTTATGAACAAAACAACATTGTAGCTTTCAAAGATATTTTCATTAACCAATTTGAGTTTGCTGTAGAAACCTATTTCTAACAACAGTCTTACAACCCTACCCCATCAAATCCATCTCCTTCAAGTTCTCTATTCGATTGCGTTTTAAGAAATCATCTATTGTTTCAAAGTGCTCGATGACGCGTTTCTCTTTAAATTCAAAAACCTTTTGAGATAAACCTCGCAAGAAATCTCTATCGTGAGAAACCAAAATAAGTGTACCATCAAAATTCAGCAATGCCTCTTTTAAAACATCCTTAGATTTTAAATCTAGGTGATTGGTCGGCTCATCTAGAATCAAAAGATTTACTGGTTCTAACAATAATTTCACCATTGCCAAACGGGTGCGTTCACCACCAGAAAGCACAGATACTTTCTTCTCAATATCTTCTCCACTAAACATAAATCCACCTAAAAGGTTTTTGACTTGCGTTCTTACTTCTCCCTTAGCCACTTCGTCTACCGTTTCAAAAACAGTCATTTCTGGGTCTAAAAGGGAAGCTTGGTTTTGCGCAAAATATCCAACTGCAACATTATGTCCTAAACTGCATTCACCCTCAAAATCTATCTCGCTCATTATAGCTTTTATCATCGTGGATTTACCCTCTCCATTTCTACCGACAAAAGAAACTTTCTCTCCTCTTTCTATGGTTAAATTTGCATCTCTAAAAACAACATGGTCGTCATAGTTTTTGGATAAATTTTTAGCCGAAACAGGGTAATCTCCCGAACGATTGCAAGATGGAAATTTCAGTTTAAGCGAAGACCTATCGACTTCGTCAATTTCAATAATTTCTAATTTTTCCAGCATTCGTTCTCTGGAATTTACTTGATTAGATTTAGAATAAGTTCCTTTAAAACGTTCGATGAAACGATTGCTCTCTTCTATAAATTTTCGTTGCTCTTTGAAAGCTTTTAATTGATGAGAACGTCTTTCCTCACGCAATATCAAGTACTGAGAATAGTTGGCTTTGTAATCATAAATTTTGCCCATCGTTACCTCAACGGTACGATTGGTGATATTATCAATAAATGCTCTATCGTGAGAAATGACCAACACTGCTTTTGCTTTATTCACCAAAAAGTCTTCCAGCCAAATAACGGATTCAATGTCAATATGATTGGTAGGCTCATCTAATAAAATCAGATCAGGTTTTTGTAATAAAATTTTCGCCAACTCAATTCTCATTCTCCAACCACCACTAAACTCACTGGTCGGACGAGAAAAATCTGGACGCTTAAAACCAAGCCCAATCAAGGCTTTTTCTACTTCTGCATCATAATTCACCTCTTCCATAGAATAGTAAACTTCGCCCAACTCCGAAACCTTGTCAATGATCCCCATATATTCTTTGGACTCATAATCGGTGCGTGTTTCCAATTCTTTGTTTAATCGTTCCATCTCAGTCTTCATACTGAGAATGTTTCCAAACGCCTTAGAAGTTTCCTCAAAAACAGTACAATTATCGTCCGTTAAAAGGTGCTGTGGAAGGTAAGCAATCACCGCATCTTTGGGACAACGCACATTGCCTTTTGTTGGGTCTTGAATGCCCGCAATGATTTTCATCATCGTGGATTTACCAGCCCCGTTTTTTCCCATCAAGGCAATTTTATCGTTTTCATTTATCACAAACGAAACGTCTTTAAAAAGTGTTTGCCCACTAAATTCTACGGCAATATTATCTATAGAAATCATACATTTTTTAATTTGGACTGCAAAATTACGGAAAATTCAATCTAATTTTAATTTGAATGGAAGATAGTTAGCTAAATATTTATTGAAATAATCTCAACTATCTCTAAGGTTATACTAACAAAATTTAAATTTGTTTTTATGTACACAATTGTGTAATTTTACATTAATTAAGTTAAATGAATATGAACACAACAACAATGAGAGAGTTTCGAGCAAACTTAAAAGCTTATTTTGACTCAGTAGAAGACAATCAAGATGTATTACTAATTCCCAGAAGTGGCAAAAAAGAAGCGATGGTAATAATGACTCTTTCAGAATACAATAGTATGAAAGAAACAGAATACCTTCTATCAACTAAAGCAAATAGACGTTCTTTAGAAAAATCTATGAAAGAGTTAGAAGAAGGCAAAACTGTTAAATTTAAGCTCGAAGATTAATGGAGATTCTCTTTTCGGAAACAGCTTGGAAACAATATCTTAATTGGCAAATTGAAGATCAAAAAATACTCAACCGAATAAATGATCTTTTGAAATCAATACAAAGAGATCCTTTCAGAGGAATTGAAAAACCTGAACCTTTAAAACAAAATTTAAAAGGATTTTGGTCTAGAAGAATCAACTCTGAACATCGATTAGTTTATAAAATAATAGGCAAAAAAGGAGAAAGTCAAAGAATAGAAGTTCTATCATGTCAATTTCATTATTAAATCGCTTCACCCAAACAAACAAAACTAAATCTAAACTCCTCCTACGTTGCCTGAGGGTCGCAAAGACAAAAAGTCATTATTACAAGAAATAGAAAATTTTATACAAAACAAATTACGCCCACGTTGCCTGAGGTTCGCAAAGACAAAAATTCATTAACACAAGAAATAGGCAATTTTGTATAAAACTAGCAAAAGTGTTCCGAGCTACTCGAAGGCAAAGATGCCCCAAAACTACTCGAAGGCAAACAAACTACAAACCACAATACCCGCAGTTTCCGTACGCAAACGACTCTTCCCCAATGTTACAGGAGTAAAATTTTGTTCCACTGCTTCCTCGATTTCTAAATCTGAAAAGCCCCCTTCAGGACCGATCACAACCAATGCATTTTGACCTAATTTTTGATTTGTAAATGAAGCAGATTTTTCTGTCATACAGGCAATTCCCCTAAAATCATAAGTAGACCAAGATTCTTCTTGCAGAAAAGATTTCCATTTCATCAAAGGATTTAATTTTGGTAGTTTAGCTTTTAAAGATTGCTTCATTGCTGAAATCAAAATTTTAGTCAAACGTTCTTCATTTAAAACTTTTCGTTCAGAATGGTAAGTTAAGATGGGAGTAATTTCCTCGACACCAATTTCCACTGCTTTCTCCAAAAACCACTCAAAACGACTGATGTTTTTGGTTGGTGAAATTGCTACGTGCAAATACTTTTCTCTAATTCCAAAACCTTCTTGTTCAGCAATGACTTCATACTTGCATTTATTGTGATTTGCATCAACTATTTTTGCTGTAAACATCGTTCCTTTTCCATCTATCAGATGTATTTCATCTCCTAATTTTTTTCGTAGGACTTTGATACAATGACCAGAATCGGTTTTGTCCAATACTGGCTTTCCATCTCTTATATCTGCTGCGTAGAATAATTGCATTTATTGGTTAAATTTAAAAACAAGATTATAACATGTTGTTGAAAAGTTGAAATTAAATCTAAATTTTGTAATATTGCAACTATGTTTGAAAAATATTTGGATTTCGCAAAAATCACCTTGTCAACCTACAATCTTGATGGATTTGATATTGATGAACAAACTGCTCTGAGTTCTATTTGCAATGACATCAATGAAACTTTGCTTGATCTAAATAACGCAAAAACCAAATTGGCACGATTCAATCGTTTTAGGATACCGCAAATAGATCCTGAAAATTACAAAGAGCACATTATTTCATTAGACAATGATCGCAAAATCATTTGTGGTATTCGACACGAAGGAGGCAATGTTAAAATGCCTTTTGTAAACATTGAAACCAATTTTAAATCTTCCAAAAAAGAATTATTGTTGATTTATAAAGAGCAATTAGAAAAGTATTTTAAAAAATTCGCTCCAATCCATCTAAGGTATTACACCAAAAATAAATCACTCGAAAATACCATCAGCAATGGCTACCTGATTCAAAAGGCATCCATTATAAAAAATAAAGAACCATATCCAGAAGAAAAACTGATTGAATTGGTAAATCCAAATGATGATTCTTACTACGATTGGTATATTAAAGGTTACCAAACATTTCACGAAAATTTTCCAGAATTAAAAACCTCTGTTACAAGTGAATCCAAAAAATCAATGGATAATTGTCTAAAAGATGGTTTATTAAAAATCGCAAAATACAAAGGCGAAAGAATCGGTTTAATCGCAGCAGACAAAGATTCTTTTTTAGGAGTACCTGGCATTTATTTCATTGAAATATTTATTGACGAAAAATGGAAGGGCAAAGGCTTGGCTAAATCCATCCAAAGAAAATTTATTGATTCTTTTAGCAATGGAAATGAAATCATTTGGGGAACCATAGATTATCAAAACAAACCCTCTTACAAAACAGCATTATCGAATAATCGAATTCCTGTTAGGTTTGAAAATTTTGTTTCAATCAAATAAGTAAACTATAAATACTTTCCTTTCAGAATCACCCTAAACAGTTTTTTCATTTTATTAGATGCAGTTAACTTTTATCCTTTTTCAAGAAAATTTTGATTTCATCTATGAATTCAGGTATTGAAATTTCATCTATCTCACTTTTTGCTAACTCTTCACTTTCCGTCTCACTATAATCCATATCCAAATACTTTTTAAGTTTCTTATCGAATAAATTAGTATTAAAATTGATAAAGTCTGAATAAATCTTTTTAGATGAATTCACATCCCTTAAGCCAACCGTCTCAGAAAACCAATATCTGATACACTTAATCAACTCTTCTGGATTATTGTTATGACTTTTAATATCAAATCCATTCTGTAGATTTAGATTGAAGTCTTGATAAATCATGAATTGCATATCTCGATTCTTTAATCAATGTAATTATCTTTTCAAGTCTAAAGGAACCCGAATCAGAAGACTCTAATGATATTCTTGGATTAAAATCGAAATATAATATTGAAAAAACCAAAGGATACAACAACTCAAAATATTCACCGTCAAAAGGGCAATTTATAAAAATATTTTTTGAATACGAACTGGGTTTCGGCATCACTTTTTCTTATCTTTAGGAGGAAATGGATCATTTCCATATGAATTTCTATTCTGTATTTTTCCATTTTTACCATGGATATACAATTCCGTTTTTTCATTTTTACTTATCTCAACACCATATTTTTCTGCTTCATCTTTTGTTTTAAAAATTTTTGTTGCTCTCACAGAACCAGATTTTCTCACAGCCCAATCTCCTGACTTAGAGGAAACTGCGACAACATGATTTGTTTTTTTCTTTTTTTTTGCCATTTTGCAATGTTTATAACTTAAACAGTTTTTTCATTTATTTAGTTCCTTTGTTTTATTCAAACTTCTCACCTCCTTTACACCTAACATTGAAGCATTCCCCTAATAAACCACCAACTTCTGAATCACAACCACTGCGTCATTTTGTTCAACAGCGACAAAGTAGATGCCCGAATTAAAGGATTCGACAGACACTGAAAAAGCATCTGCGTTGTTCTTTATTTTTTGTTCTAACATTAGCTGACCCGTCTCGTTGTATATTTTTAAAACAGCATCTTCCAAAGAAGTAAACTGAATATTGACAACATCCTTCGCTGGATTTGGTGATACTACTAAGTTGTTAAAAACACCCAACTCAGCAATAGAAGTCATTGAGTCAATTGGATTGTCAATAGTGTCTTCAATCATTGTATCACTGGGTTCTTCTGGAATTGTATCAATTGGCATTCTGGCAGTCGTATCAGTATAAATAATATTCACTGCCAAATCATCTAAATAAAAACCATCACCCGTAACCCAATCGTCCGAAACCAATTCAAATTTCAACTCAATTTGCTGACCCACAAAATCATCTAAGTTAATAAATTCTTGCACCCAAACTCCCTGAGTCGCATCGTAAACAGGTTCCCCTGGTCCTGCCGTACCTTCTATATTCGTATACAATCCACACAAACTAGTTTCTGAATCTTCATTTACTGCAATCACCTGTACATAATCACCTCTATCCTCAATGTCCCAAAGAGTCCAAAAAGAGACCTCAGCAGTTCGTGCATTTGTAAGATCAATAACATCAGTCAATGTCAAACTTGAATTCTCATAATCGTTATAATTTCCAATAGGTGAATCAGTCACACTTGAAGGCTCACTGCGAAAACGAGTAGTAGACAAACCCCACGAATTACTTTCCCAACCAATGGCATCTGCAAAATCATATTCTTCTAAAAGAGTATTGTTTGGCATTTTCGTCCGCACTTTAAACTCAACTGTATCAACCTCAACATAAGATTCATTAGAAAGTGAAAACACCACTTTTATTGGATCGTTATAAGTAAATTCGCTATCCGTTAGAGTATAAGAAAGTTTTCCTGTTTCTGTTTCTCCAATATTTAAATCGCTTGTGGTAACAATATTATTGAACTGCAACGCTGTAGACAAAGGCGTGGCTGCCAAGATAAATCTACCAGCTTTTAAGCCATAGTTTTTAATGGTAAATTCCAGTTCGCCTGTTGTTTCTTCTATGTGTTTATTTGGAAATTCAAATATTTGACCATAAGAACCCAAACCTTTTATAGCAGATAAATTTTGTTTCATCGTCAATTTACACAATGGAATAATTTGTTCCTTTGGCGGATAAAATCCTTCATTTGGATGACCAACTTCTGGCGTAAAGGCAAGCGTATTATTAGCAGAATACATCCAATCATCACTTACACCATTTACACCATAACCGAGTATATCCTCCGCAAGTCCAGATATGTATTGATTTTCTTTGGTCATCACTTCTGCTAAAGTACAAAATTTATGATGATCTGCTGTTTCAACAACATCATAGCCCCAAGGAAATATTAAAAAGTTAGAATAAGAGTGATTGTTAAAGGCTATTTTAAAATCATGCTGTTCAAAATACCATTTTAATGCTTGGGTTTCTGGCTCAGAAAAAGCGGATGTCCCTCTATAAACAGCAGAACCTGGATAAGAAGAAGAACCAACTTCATTTATACCAAAATTGTTTGAAAAGTTTCTATTCAAATCTACTCCATCAAATTGCTCACTGAAAAATCCATCACCATTGTTATCCTTTTTATTCTTTCTCCAAAATCCAAAAGAATGAAAATCAAAAGCAGGATCATACTCATATAAAGATTCATTATAAAGATAACCGTCAGGATTTAAGCAAGGGATAAAATGCATTTCATAATTGTCTACCAAAAATTTTATCATAGGATCACTGTTATAATTTTCCAATAGATAATACATGAAAAATATGTTTTGAACCATTGACATTGGTTCGCGTGCGTGTGTTAAAGACGTAAAAAGAACTTGTTCTTTTTTATCACCTGATGCCAAAGGCGGTCCTGTAATAACTGTTTTAAAAATCGGTCTTCCTTCGTGTGTAGTAAAATCAGAAATCGGAACAATTGGACTCACTAAAGAAGAATAAGTTCCCCGCATATTATCAAGGTGATTTCTCATTTCAACATAAGTAAAATAGCCATTCATTGAACCCAAAATAAAATCTTCGGGAACCTTGTATTTGTCATCCGAAACATCACAATGCACATCTTTCTGACCAGTCTTTAAATCATATTCCAACCTCCTTTGATGATAAAATTCGTTGGCATCTTTGAACAAGATTTTGTACTCAATTCCAGAATTTTTGATTTTCTCAACCTCATAGGGTGAAAAGTCATTTTCAAGATATTTTCCTTTTTTCATGTTACAGTGACTGACATCAATACCTAATTTTTGTAAGGTTGTCAATTGAGTTTGATCCGCAAAAATACGAACTCGTTGGTAGGTTTGAGCGGTATTTTCGTTTTGTGCTTGAGTGATTGTCCCTAAAACAAGGAGTAGAAATCCTGCAAGAAGTGAGATTTTCGTTGTCATTTTTTACTTTTGTAATGTAAAATTAAGGAATAAGATTAATACATTCACCGTTCATACAGTAGCTTTTACCATTCTTTCCTTCCCACTTAAATCCTTATGTACTATCACGTTTTGTAAACCTTTTTGTTTCAATAAGTTAACTAAATTTGTCGTATTAAATTCATTTCCTTCAAAATATATAAAACCACCTTTTTTAACATGTTTTAAAGTGAAATCTGCTATTTCTTTGTAAAATATCAATGCTTGATCGTTCTCCGTGAACAAGGCAAGGTGTGGTTCAAAATTTAACACATTGTCCGCCATCATTTTTTTTTCAGAAAATGGAATGTAAGGCGGATTGCTCACCACTAAATCCAAAGGTGGATTTTTCCAATCATCATTCTCTAAAATATTTTGCTTGATAATTTTCAAATCAAGCTTGTTCAACTCCGCATTTTTCTTAGCCACTAAAAGGGCTGAGTCACTAACATCCATCGCACTAACAGTTGCAAGCGGCAAATTATTTTTCAAAGCCAAAGCAATGCAACCACTTCCCGTTCCAATATCCAAAACATTCAATTTTGATTCGTTCAAATTTTCCTTTAGCAAATCAGTTAAGATCAATTCCACCAATTCCTCCGTCTCTGGTCTAGGTATCAATACGCTCTCATCCACATAAAATCTAAGATCATAAAAATAGCTTTCATTAAAAATATACTGGATAGGTTTGGCAGTTTTTAATTCCTCCAAAATTGCCAATATTCGTTTTTCATCCTCTTCTCTAACCAAAGTATCTTGATTGACCATTTGCTGAATTTTCGATAAATTTAAAACCTTCTCAACAACGATGTTCCAAAGGCTCACAATTTCATTTTCATTATAAATAAATGACAATGATTTTTGGTAAATTTCCTTTAGTACGAATATTGATTTCTTATCCATTTTTTATATTGAATTATAAATTTCTATCAATTTTTTTTCTTCATTTTGCCAGTTAATTACCTTTCTAGCTTTCAAACAATTCTTTCTCAACTCCTTGTATTTTTCAGAATTATTAAATAAACTATTAACTGCATTTACAATTGTTTGCACTTCTAAATCATCCAACATAAGCGCAATATTGTGCTCATCATTGATGGCTTTGTATTCTGGAAAATTTACGCAAAGTTGTGGCACTCCATTGTGAAAATAATCAAAAAAACGATTGGCAAGTGAATAATAATAACTCTCGCCATCATTGGTAAAAAAAGTAAAACCTAATCTTGCTTTCAAGGTGTATTCTTTGAGTTTTTCAGGTTCTACAAATCCCTTAAATTCCACTTTGTCTTTTATATTTAAATCAGCCACCAAATTTACACAATCGTCAAAAACATCACCATTGCCACAGATAATTAATTTGCTATCAATATGCGGCATTGCCTTAATCATTTCCTCCACTCCACGACCTACATTTACAGCTCCTTGATACAAAATATAATCTTCTGGTTCTTCTGGAAAATCTTTATCCTCTAACACCGTTGCATTTCGAATTATATCAAAATTTGCATTGTAAGCATCTTTAAAAAATTTGGCGTAAGATTGATTGATTGTATAATTTTTGGTCGTCCGAGGAACCGTCCATTTTTCCAAAGTCTTCCAAACAAATTTCACCAAAGGACGATGAACCACTTCTGGCAATTCTGCAAAATATTCGTGTGCATCGTAAACCAATGGTTTTCCTTTTATTACCGAAGCCATATATCCTGCAAACATCGTATCCAAATCATTCGCGATAAAAACATCATAATCATTTTTCAAATAATGAAGCAACAATTTCCAATTGTGAATGAGGTAAAACAGTTTTCCCGAATGTACTTTATGCTCTAAACGAATTTGATTAAAGATTCGTTTTTTCAGCGGCTTAGAACCTTTCATTTCACGACCTATGAGCGTAACATCAAAACCAGCATTTGCCAAAGCAGAACAAATACGCTGCATTCGTTGGTCATAATTCAGGTCATTAACGACTGGAAACACTAGTTTTTTACTTTTGCTTGATTCTAATTCTGCCACTGCAATACATTGTTTTTATCCAATTTCAAACTTCCTTCATCCATCAATAGTCGAATGGTTTCAATAATTTTTTCTTTTCTAATACTGGAAAATTCAGTAATTATTTGATCTACTGTTTTTGATTTTTTCTGCAAACTTCCCGTCACTAAAGTTTCAATTTTATACAATTCTTTGACCTTGATTCTTTTGTCGTTTCTACCCAAACAAACATCACAGATTCCGCAAGGCTTGGCATTTTTTTCATCAAAATAAATCAATAACTTTTTACTTCGACAAAGACTTTTGCCTGAAGCATATTTTATCACTGCTTCGATGTTTTTTTTCTTAACCTGATATCTAAATAAATACCGTTCTGCATCTAATTTCAAGTTCCCTCTATCTAAACGAGGAAATAGATAAGTTATTTGAGGCGTTTCTGTTTGAGGAATGTAATCAACAATTTTATATTCTTTTAGTTTTTTCAGTTGCTCTATAATTTCCTTGTAAGGTCGCGCCAAAACTTTTGCCAAAACTCTTTCATCAATGCGGCAAAAATCTTCCATCACGCCTTCATAATTTCGTAAAATAGCCTTAACAAGCATATTAAAATTTTCTTGCTTTACCTGAAAATTGTACAACTGATGACGATCTACCTTGAACATCAATTGAGAACTGATAAAAAATCCATCTGTCATTTGGATATAGCCTTCATTTTCCAAAAAAAGAATGGAATGAAAAACGTGGATAGGCTTTAAATTATAATTTCCAGCAAAATCTTGCATATCAAAATCATAATTATGACCAAGACCACTGCCAATGGCAATTTGCAAATGACTTCCCAATGCATGATAAACTTGCTTAATGATTTCCAGTTTCGGCATGCTGGATTCAAAACGATAGGTCAATTCATCATTGTCTTTTGGTTGATGCAATAAAACTGCATAAGATTTTCTTTCATCTCTACCAGCACGTCCAGCCTCCTGATAATATTCCTCCAAGCTTTCTGGCAATCCTAAATGCACCACAATTCTAACATCTGGCTTGTCAATTCCCATCCCAAATGCATTTGTACAAACAATGATCCTTACTTTGTTTTCAATCCAATCATTTTGCTTCTTATTTCGTTCCTCCGTTTTTAATCCTCCGTGATAAAAATCTGCACTAATCTTATTTTCCTTTAAAAATTTACTAACCTCCTCCGTCTTTTTACGACTCCTAACATATACAATTCCCGTGCCTTTTACTTTTTGTAAAATATCTATTAATTTTTCTCTCTTGCTCTCCTCATACAAAACAGAATAAGATAAATTTTCACGCTCAAAACTTTTCTGAAAAACAGCCGCCTCTTCCATTTCCAGTTTTTCCAAAATATCCTTTTTGACTCTTGTTGTAGCCGTTGCGGTAAGCGCAATTATTGGAACATCTGCAATGTATTCTTTTATTTTTACAATGTGCAAATAGGCGGGACGAAAATCATAACCCCATTGAGAAATACAATGTGACTCATCAATGGCAAGCAAAGAGACTTTCATTTTTTTAAGCCGTTCTATAAACAATTCAGTCCGCAATCTTTCAGGAGAAATATATAAAAGTTTGATTTTCCCATAAACGCAATTGTCTAAAATACGATCTATTTCATTAAAATGCATACCAGAAAAAATCGCTTCTGCCTGCACTCCCCTCTTTTTAAGATTTTCCACTTGATCTTTCATCAAAGCTATCAAGGGACTGATTACAATACAAATTCCATCCATCGCCAATGCAGGAACTTGAAAACAAAGCGACTTGCCACCGCCAGTTGGCAGTAAAACCATAGCATCATTTCCAGTCAAAACACTATTTATAATATCTTCTTGTAAAGGGCGAAAAGTGTCATAGCCCCAGTATTCTTTTAATATTTCGTGGATTTTGCTCAATTATTAATTCAAGTTTCGAATGTCTATATAATTATGATAATATATACCTCAAATTTACAAAGATTTTTCGGTCAAATTTGGGGAATTCTAAATTGTTCATGTTTATTGCATATTATTTTCACTTACTTTCTGAAATTCCTAAAAATTCCAGTAATTTTATCGTTCTAACTAGTCGTCAAAACACATTATGAAAAAATCTACTATATTCTCTATTTTTGCCTGTTTACTTCAATTATCTTGCTATACAAACGATTTAAACGGGCAATTGGTCGTCCAAGATGGTCAATCTGCTGAAGAATTGGCAGAAGTATTGATCGGTTCGGGAGTAGAAATAAGCAATGTCGTGCTCGACTGCGCTGACGGAGCCTCTGGAACATTTAATGGAGAATTTACCAGTTTGGGAATGAATCAGGGAATTATGTTATCCACAGGAAGCATCCAAAATGCTTTGGGACCGAATGACGAACCTGGCTCCACTGTAGAAAATTTTACAGACAATGATGTTGATCTTGATCTAATCGCAAGTTTTGGGACAAATGACGCTTGTGTCTTGGAATTTGATGTGGTTCCTTTTGGAGATACTTTGAGGTTTAACTATGTCTTTGGATCAGATGAGTACTTAGAATTTGTCGATCAATTCAACGATGTATTCGCCTTTTTCATTTCTGGTCCTGGCTATGATGGACCTTACTCAAATAATAGTGAAAATATTGCACTTGTTCCTGGAACAGATATTCCTGTTTCGATAAATACCATAAATAACATGGATAATTCGGAATATTTTGTTTGTAATGGTGATCCTTCCAATAATTGCAATAATTATTTTCCAGAACCAGATTTCAATAGCACATTACAATATGACGGACTAACGGTTGTGATGGAAGCAGTCGCGGCTGTAACGCCTTGCGAAACCTACCATCTAAAATTAGCCATTGCAGATGATTTAGATTTCTCTTTTGATTCAGGTGTCTTTATAGAAGCAAAAAGTTTGTCTGTTGACATTGTAACGCTTTCTGTAAATACTGATTTTGTCAATAATACCGATTTCGATGATTCTGTGGAAGGCTGTGTAAATGGCATTGTTACTTTTACGAGAGATTTTCAAAACAGCCAAGACCTTACAATAGATTACACCATTTCTGGAACAGCTACAAATGGAGTTGATTATGAAACAATTCCTTCTAGCATTACCATTCCAGCAGGGCAGTCTTCCTATGATTTAATTATAGAAACCATCAATGATGGCATTCCTGAAGGAGCCGAAACAATAATCATTAATTACACAACTAATTTTGATTGCTCGGATGAATTTGTACAAGAAGTAACACTAGAAATTTTGGATTATGAGCCATTGGTTGTAAGCAATGATGTCACTATTCAATCAGGACAAACGACAACCCTAAATGTATCTGGCGGTGGATTGAATTACTTCTGGAACCCTCTTTATAATATTTCAGATGCAACATCTCAAAGCCCGACTGTTTTTCCTGATAGCACAACTACTTACACCATTACTTCCGCGATCGGCTCTTGTATTTTTCAAGAATCTGTAACGGTCTTTGTAGAAGAAAACACTTGTGATGCCAACGCCTATTTTATGCCTATCTCCATTTGTAATAATGATGGATCTGTTCAATTAATGGCAGCGCAAACTGGTGGAAGCTGGTCTGGATCAGGCGTAAATGCTTCTGGGATTTTCAGCCCACAATCATTGACACCAGGTGATTATGAAATCACACATGAAATTTATATAGATGCCGATTGTTCAGACATTCTTACTCAAAACATAACAGTCCTTCCCAATCCTGATGCTTTTTTCCAAGCAGTTAGTCTGTGCAATTCAGATGCTCCGTATCAATTGACAGCAAATAGTGCTGGTGGAAGCTGGTCGGGAACTGGTGTAAATGCAAATGGCATTTTTGATCCTAGCAATTTGGCAACAGGCAACTATGAAATAACATACAGTGTTACAAATGCGAACGGTTGCAATAGTTCTTATGCTCAAAACATTGAAGTTTTTGAAAGTGGCAACGCTGCTTTTTCTTCTTCAAATTTTTGCTTTGGTGATCCTTCCACTTCTTTTGTTCCTGTTTCGTCAGGAGGTACTTGGTCGGGAACTGGCATTAATCAAGATGGAATATTCTCCCCTCAAGGTTTGGCAGCAGGAACCTATCCTGTTACTTATACAATTGGAAGTGGTACTTGTCAAAATTCTTCTACACAATTCATAAGAATAATAGAAAACCCTAATAGTAATTTTGCTGCAATAAGCCTTTGTAACCAAGCTGCTCCAATGCAATTACAAGCAGAAGTTTCAGGCGGAACTTGGTCGGGAACTGGCATTTCAAGCACTGGAATATTTGACCCAACAGGTTTTCAAGCTGGAAATTACGCCATTACTTATTCTCTTACAAATGCAGATGGTTGTTCTAGCTCTACTACACAAAATATAAGCATCCTCAATCAAGTAGATGCAGGTTTTCAGGCAGCTAGTTTTTGTATTGACGGTCCACCAACTCAATTGGAAACTGTTACGGCTGGTGGAAATTGGTCGGGATCAGGTGTAGATCAAAATGGTATATTTTATCCTAGTGACCTCGGTGCTGGAACCTACACCATTACTCACTTTTTTGATGATGCAAATAGTTGCGGCGGCTCTTTTAGTGCTGAAATTTCGGTTTATGATTCGCCAGATGCTTCTTTTGCAAGTCGTGTCGTTTGTGCGGATGTAGACACTATTCATTTAAATGCAAACTCTCAAGGAGGCACTTGGGAAGGGACTGGTATAAATGCTGAAGGCATATTTTTTACTACTGGATTAGCACCAGGAACTTATAACATCTCCTACTCTATTGTCAATGAGTTTGGATGTGGAAATTCTGCAACTGGAACAGTTAGCATCATCGCAAAACCAAATAGTGATTTTGAAAGCAACGGTCTCTGCATCAACTCTGCTCCTATTCAATTAAATGCAAACACCGCTGGCGGTGTTTGGTCTGGAACTGGTGTTTCAAATAATGGTATTTTTGATCCTACTGGGTTGCAAATAGGCAGTTACAACATCACATACACTGTCACAAATGCACAAGATTGTTCTTCAACTTCACAAGGAACTATAAGTATTTTTGATGGAGCTGATAGTTCTTTTGAGAATCAATCTATTTGTTCAAATGGCGGACCTATTCAATTGACAGCAAACACCGCTGGCGGTGTTTGGTCAGGAACAAATGTTTCTAACCAAGGAATCTTTGATCCTGCTGGTTTGGGTGCTGGCAACTATGAAATAACTTACTCTATTACAAATGTGCAAAATTGCAATGCTAGCTCTGTTGGCATTGTTACTGTTTTAGAAATACCAAACAGCGATTTTGAAAGTTTTTCTATTTGTGAAAATGAAGAACCAATACAATTGACCGCCAATACTCAAGGTGGAACTTGGTTGGGAACTGGCATTTCTACTGATGGAATTTTCGATCCTAGTGATTTGCAAATTGGCAATTACAACATTACTTACACTATTATAAATGCACAAGGTTGTTCTTCTATATCACAAGGAACGGTTAGCATTATAAGCAAACCAGATAGTGCTTTTGAATATCAATGGTTTTGTCCAAATGATGAACCTAGCCAATTGACAGCTACAACGGAAGGTGGCGTTTGGTCAGGAATTGGAATTTCGATTGATGGAATTTTCGATCCTGCTGGTTTACAAACAGGTAATTATGACATAACTTACACCCTTACAAATGCACAAGGTTGCACTTCAACATCACAAGGAATAGTTAGTATAGTAGATAGCCCTGATAGTTCTTTTGAAAATCAATCTATTTGTTCAAATGCTGGTCTCGTTCAATTAACTGCCAACACAGAAGGCGGAACTTGGTCGGGAACTAGCATTACAAGCAATGGCGTTTTCAACCCCACTGGATTAGCCGTTGGAGATTACGAAATTTCTTACACATTAATGAATGCAGATGGTTGTACTTCTAGCTCTGTTGGCATAATCAATATTTTAGAAACATCAAATAATGCATTTGAAAATCAATCTATTTGTGCAAACTCAGCACCTGTGCAATTGGTATCCAATACAGAAGGAGGAACTTGGTCGGGAACTGGTGTTTCAAATAATGGTATTTTTGATCCTTCTGGATTAGCCATTGGAGATTATGAAATTTCTTATACAGAAATAAACGCAGATGGTTGCACATCCAACTCTATTGGTATAATTACTATTCTAGAAACGCCAAATAGTGCCTTTGAAAATCAATCTGTTTGTGCAAGCTCAGAACCTGTGCAATTGATCTCAAATACAGCAGACGGAACTTGGTCAGGAACGGGTGTTTCGGTTGATGGCATTTTCGATCCTACTGGTTTAGCCATTGGAGATTACGATATTTCACACAATATTATAAATGCAGATGGTTGTTCATCCAGCACTTCTGGAATCATTTCAATAGTTTCAAGCCCCGATACAGATTTTCCTGATATTTCCATATGTGATGATGGTTCCCAGGTTCAACTTACAGCAACTACGGCAGGAGGAACTTGGTCAGGAATCGGTATTACTGAAAATGGAATTTTTGATTCAACAATAGGAGTTGGAATATATGAAATCACTTATACTATTGATAATCAAGATGGCTGTCAAAGTACGAGTACTGGAAACGTTGTTGTAACTCCAAATCCAGATGCATTTTTTCAGGAACAGGATTTTTGTGAAAACGATCCCATCTTTCAGTTTGATCCAATAAATTCAGGTGGAGAATGGTCAGATGCTGCTGATGAAAATGGAAATTTTGACCCTTCTGTTGGTCCTGGAATTTATCCAATAACTTACACTTTGACAAATGAATCTGGCTGCAGCAACTCTCATACCGCTGAAATAATAGTCTTTGAAGGTTTAGATGCAGACTTTGAAATTGAAAATGAAATAATTTGTTTAGGAAACGCTAGCATTTTAACACCAATAAATGCAGAAGGCATCTGGTCAGGAATGGGTGTAGATGAAAATGGAGTTTTTGACTCCAATGAACTAGAAGCTGGAACCTATGAGATAACTTATACTCTTGAAAGTTTAGATGGATGCATTTCATCCATCACAAAAGAAATCACCGTTGTATCTTTCCCTGATGCAAGTTTTGAAAGCGCAATAGTTTGCTATGGCGATTCAATATCATTAACAGCTACAAATGCAAATGGAACTTGGTCTGGCACAGGCATAAATGAAACTGGTCTTTTCAACTCGATTGATTTAGAAGCTGGTGATTATGAAATAACTTACACTATTGAAAATGAAAACGGTTGTGAAAATAGTTTTACAAACAATGTCACCATTCCAGATAGTATTCCATTTGCAGATTATGATTTCAATTGCATTGGTGGTGAAGGCTATAGTATTTCCTTCGATATTCCTAATGATGCAGGCATAACATTGTCAGTTTACAATGGAAATTCAGAGCTAGTTTCTGAAATAGAAAACCAACCAAATTCGTATGAGTTATATTTCATAGATGAACCATTTGCATTTATTTTTATGGATATAAATACAGGCTGCGAGTCAGAATATTCATTTATAGTTGATGATTGTGCTATTGTTTGTGATGCTAATGCTGGTGAAATCACATTATTAGAAACTGGCTTTTGTGATGCAGACACAATTCATTTTGAACATTCTGGAAATTCTGGAGAATCTGTGGACACCTTATTATACCTTATTCTGGACAATCCTGATATTTTCCAAGCAAATATTTTAGATATTACAAATGAGCAACACATTGCATTTACAGATATTTTCCAGTACAACACTTCTTATTATATAGTGGCGTTTAATGGTGATCTTAATGATGGTTTTCCAAATTTTGAAAGCGATTGTTTTAACATTTCTGAGTCGCAAGAATTTAATTTCACACAACCTATTAACGTTGATTTTGAAATTGATTGCGATCCTGAGACGGCTGTTTTTGAAGTACTTTATACAATTACAGGTGGTCATCCTTCATCTGAAACAAGCTCCTTTTATACTGTCTCTGGTGATACAAATTTAGGTATTGACGATGAAATCCAAAATGGCGACCAAATCTTACAAATCTATTCTGATGGAGATTATATCAATCTAATCGTTTCTGATAATAATGGTTGTTCCTTTGAAATTTCGGAAGGACCAATTTCTTGTTCAAAATGTGGAACAGAAGCAGGAATTATTTCCACAGAACCTATTTTTGTTTGTGAAGCAGGAACGGTTCAAAATGTAGTTACCGACTATTCTCAGTTTGGCTTGCCATTGGTTTATATTGTACACACAGATGTCAACAATCCTCCTGGTGAAATGTTGGCTGTCAAACCTTGGACGAGCTATGGCGAATTTTCTTTTGAAGATTTAAACCCAGATTCTAGAGCTTACAATACTCAATATTATATCTCAGCTTATATTGGTCCTTTGGATGAAGCTGGTTTTCCAGATTTTGACGAGTTAAACAATTGCACTGTATTTATGCCAGGTGCACCAGTTGTTTGGGTAGCTCCTTTTGAAATACTCGTTGAAGCCAATTGCATTGATGACAACAACTTTGAGTTTATCATAAATTTTGAAGGACCAGCTTTAGGGTCAAATGTTCATTATACGATCAACATTAACGACGGAGCATTTATTGATGTATTTGATGGAAATGGTCCTTATATTAGCCCTAACTTTGAGGCTGGTGGCAATAGCTATTTTGTTGAAATATCAATCGGTGGACAATGTTCAGAAACATTTCAAATTACCAATTTTGATTGTACTCCAGGCCTTGCCCTTGAAATGATTTCTTTTGATGGATATAAAAATGGCAGAACCAACAAACTGGTTTGGCAAACAGCAACTGAATATCAAAATAAATACTTTTCTGTTCAACGTTCCTTAAATGGTATTGATTTTACAGAAATTGGAACAATAAATGCAATTGGAAACAGTAATCAATTAACTGCTTATTCTTTTGAAGATGCAAATAGCAATTCACAATCTTGGCATTATAGACTAGAGACTTTTGACATCAATGGCAAATCTGAATTTACAGAAACCATCTATTTACCAAGATCAATAAGAGGTACAAATATCGTTAATGCTGTTTATCCAAATCCTGTTTCTAATAATTTATTTATTGATATAAATACAGATCAAACTGAATTTACTCTTATAAAATTATTGGATGTTAATGGTAAAATTTTATTCAACGAATCAGCTACAAACATCAACTCCATTTTAAAAATTGATGTTTCCCATTTTGCGACAGGAGTCTATTTCTTGGAAATTCAATCAAATAAACAAACAGTTGTTAAGAAAATTTTAGTTGAATAAATAAGCATTTTATCACTAAATGAAATGAAATAAATAAGTTGAGCCAAAATTTGTTATCAAATTTTTTCGATTTACTAGGCGTTGAAAGTATGCCGATCCGACGTTCGGTAGCCGAGCTACGGGGTACTTTTGACAACGAAGAAAATCGGAAAAAGGTGATGATAAATTGGCTCAAGTTATTAATTTCGTTTCACTAAATGTATCCAAATTAAAAATGTAACGTAAAACCAATTGTCCTCTCGCCATACAATTAATAAACCTATAAATTTTATCTATCTATGGAAAATTTTAAGAAGTTCGAATTAACGGCTGTTTGGAAAAAACAAGTTATTGGAGGAGGAAGCCACCAAGCTAAAATCATCAAAATGGCTGATGCCGCTGAAAGACTACCTGAGCCTACAATATATATATTTGCACAAGAAGAAAAGCAAAAAGTATCTCACGGAACGATATGGATGAACGTGCCAGCAATGTTTAGAAGTTAACTTTATTATCCAAAAAGTTACAATTAAATCTTATATGGATTATTGATAAACTTATTGCCTAATGGTAATAAAATTTTCAGTAGTCTATATAGACCGTTTTTAGATATTAAGTAACGATGATTTTTTCGTTTTTCTACAAACCTAAAAACGGTCTGTTTTGTATTTATCTTCCATACCAACTTACTCCTCGCGAAGATGTTCTGCTCTACCCTTTTTAAAAAATCTTTTTTTTACCTCTTTTCCTTTTCTCAATTCCGCTTGCTCTTCTTCACTAAGTTGAATTATGTCTTGGCATTTAATGGAACAACAACGTTCTTTTTTCTTTTGACAATCTTCACATTGAAGAAACAATAAATTGCATCCAACATTTGCACAATTTACATGAGTATCACAAGGATTCCCACATTGATGACATTCACTAATTATTTCAGTTGAGATACGCTCACCCAACCTTTCATCAAAAACAAAATTTTTTCCTTTGAATTTATTCTCCAAACCTTTTTTTGAAACCTGCCTAGCATATTCAATAATACCACCATTTAATTGATAAACTTCTTTAAAGCCTTTGTGTTTTAAGTAGGCACTTGCTTTCTCACATCTAATTCCACCAGTACAATACATTACAATCGGTTTGTCTTTTTGCTCCTCCAACATTTTTTCAACCATTGGAAGCTCATCTCTAAAAGAATCTGTGTCTGGTAATATCGCTCCATCAAAATGACCTATTTCACTCTCATAATGATTTCGCATATCCACCAAAATCGTCTCAGACTGATCAGTCAATATGTTAAATTTTTCTGCATCTAAATGCTCACCAGAATTTGTAACATCAAATGAGCTGTCATCCAATCCATCTGCTACAATCTTATCCCTAACTTTTATTTTCAGTTTGTAAAATGATTTACCATCATCCTCAATCGCCTCATTCAAGCGTATTTTTCTCAGAAAGGTAATGTTCTCAAGTTCCAACTTAAACTCTTCAATTTTTGCCTCGGGCACCGAAATCTGAGCATTAATTCCCTCTTTCGCCACATAAACCCGTCCAAACACATTATATTGATCCCAATGAATAAACAAATGGTCCCTGAACAAATTTGGATTCCCAATTTGGTAATATTTATAAAAAGACATCGTTCTTCGTGGCTCATTGCGCTCCACCAACTTCTCTTTAAGTACCTTTTTGTCTATCTTATTATGCAAAATCATTATACAATCGTTTTATAGGAATGTTGAAAAAATAAATGTACAATTTTTGACAAAGAGAATTTGACGATATTTAAGGAAAAAAACACAGCCCTAGCAGGCTAAGGCGAGTATTTTTGACCGGTCCGCCGGTGCGGCAGTATATCGTTAAATATCGAAGTCAAAAGTGTAAATTTACTTTTTCAGCATTCCGTGGAAGGCAAAATTACAAATTTTTTCTGTATTTTGATGTTCTGATACACGCAACCAACTGTAGAGACAAGGAATGCCTTGTCTCCCTCAAATGAAACGCCTTGGCTCCAATTGAATATTACGATTCTATCTTTTAGGTCTACCAAAACCTTTTTCACATATCCCCGTAATATTTAATGTATGTATATTATAATTAGGAGATAGTAAAACAAATCCCAATATGTTTGCGATTTTATCAAAAAAACAGCATTATTTTCATAAAATCAAAATTTAAATTGGCTTTTAATTCTAATTCTACTTAAATTGCATCTGAAACAGGACGCGAAATAGTAAATATCTGAACTTAGATTTTATTTTAGAACCAAAGATTCATTATTTTCTGTGATTTTTGAATAAATGCCTACAATTCAAAGCACCGATAATACTCAAGTCTATTCCATTACATCAACTATTTTAATAGTTGTGTAATGGCATTCTATTGTTTTATCTGTAATTCAACTCCCATTGAATTCAATTTCAGGACATTTAATAAAACGCGCTCTCCGTTAATACAACAAATTAAATAGCTCATATAGATTTATGTTCTATTTATTTTGATGTGTTATGTGTATCTATTTATTAAAATAAAAACAATGTCCAGTATATTCACACCAGCCAATTACCCAGCAATTGGAATAGGTGCATTTGTCTTATTTGCAGTAGCATCATTTGTGATCCTTCGAATAATATTTAGTTGGGCAAATAAAAGTATATCAAACTCCTATTTTAGTACAACTTTGCTGTTTTTACAATACACAGTTTACTTCTCTGGATTATTCTATTTTGGCAATTTTATTGCATCTTGGTCGGGAATATCCGAAATGATTGGTTTGGATAAACTTTCTACATTCCACTTATTAAAAGTCTCAGGATGGAGATGGTTGGTCAGCATTGCTGCTGTCTTATTCTCTGGTATTATTTTTTATCAATTTGATGGCAGCCTCAAAGTAAAATCTAAAAACACCTTAGAATCTGACTACCTTCAAACCATCTACTTAGGTAGTTTGAGAAAATTACTGATGGCTTGTTTCGGGCTTGGATTAATCTCTATTTTTGTATGGTTGTTTCACGAACATAGCGACCTTTTGAGTTCTTTTGTAGGTTCTGATTTTTCTCAATCCTACATTTTTTCATTCCTAGCATTAATTTTATTCATTGTAGCTGCTGGTTTTATCATCAATCAGATTTTCAAAATTTTAAGCAGTACTTCAAACGAAACAGAAAGTAATGCTTACGCGCAACTCAAAAAACCTGTTTTGTTTTTTACAGTACTAATGGGAGCTGTTGCCTTGCTTCCAATCAATGAAACATTAGAACTCTCCAACATTGCAATCTTGAATAAAAGCATTTTTGGCTTGCCTATTTTTTGGTTGACTATTTATGGAATAGTCGCTTTTTATTTCATTAAAATATTTAACAGCTTCACAGCTTTGACAGAAAACAAATTGGAATCTTGGGTAAACAAGTTGTTCAATACAGATAAAGTAAAAGAAAATACCAAAGGCATACATGCTAAAATCCAAAACTTAATACCAGAACTTACTCATTTTATAATTATAAAAAAATCATTGATTTTATACTGGGCATTGGTCGCTTTATTGATTGCCATTGTACCTTTGGGCAATTTACTGCCTTATGCCTTGGTTTTAAATTTATTTTTTGTAATAAAATTAATTATAGATGGCATTTATGCAATATTCATTGAAGATATTCAGTCTGTACTTGCCAAGAAAGAAAACATTGTATTAAAGCTGATCGCAAAAATTTTACCCTCCATAAAAAAACCTATTTTTTTCATTGTATTGTGCATCGCAGCGATGAGCATTTTACCAAACAAGGTTTTAGTGTCGAAGGCATTGATTGGTTTATGCGCTTACTTATTGATCGTCATTGGACTTGAATTGATCGCTTGGTATGCTCAACAAATGACTCAAAAATATTTATCAGAAAATGAAGAATTTGCCAACAAAGAAGTAGACGGCTTTCCAGTTTTCACACTCATGGCAAAAGGTGTTTTAATATTGGTTATTGTACTTGGCGTACTTTCTAGCTTTGGCTTTGATGTTACAACCGTTGTCACTGGATTGGGTGTGGCTGGTTTTGCAATTGCATTAGCATTGCAAAGTTTATTGAGTGATGTTTTTGCTTCAATGGCAATTTCTGTTGACAAACCTTTTATCATTGGCGATAAAATATCAGTGGATAATTTGGCTGGAACTGTTGAAAAAATCGGTATAAAGACGACCATTCTGAGAACAACTGAAGGCGAAGAAGTTGCTGTTCCCAATACCAAAATGACTGGATTTAACGTTCATAATTTTACAAGAATAAGTATGCGTGCGCTTTCGCTGGAGTTTTTCATTGACAATCACACAGCTCCTGAAGATTTGGAAGCCATTCCTGAAAAAATGCAAGAAATCATTTCAAAGCTTGAAGATGTAGAATTTGAAAGAGCTTCTATTTCACGGTTTGATTTCAATGCTATTGTATTTCAACTGGTCGTAAAATCAGTAGATGGAAGCGCGAAAAATCAAGCAAAAATCAAACACTTGATTTATGCGGGGATGCATCAACATTTACATCAATCTGGCATTGAGTTAATTGGTACAGAAAATCAGACTAACAAAATAATTAAAACCAACCCAGCTAAGCCTTTAAAAACTAAAGGGCTTGGTAGAATGTATGGCTAATAATGGATTACACACATAAAAACAGGACAGATCATTTTTTCGATTTAAACACCAAGTTCGCTTCTTTGTCCGATGCACATTTAAAATCACTGCTAAATGCAACAGATCAAACAAAGGGATGGGGAAAAAATCAAGTATTAAAAATTGAAAAGAAAAAAGTATTTGTCAAAAGAATACCCTTGACAGATTTAGAATACCAAAGTGCCTTTTCAACTAAAAATATTTTTGAGCTTCCAACCTGTTACAATTATGGTGTTGGCTCTGCTGGTTTTGGAGCATTTAGAGAATTACTCAGCCATATAAAAACCACGAATTGGGTGCTTTCAAAAGCACAGCTCAATTTTCCGTTGATGTATCATTACAGAATCCTATCTTGCGATCCTGAAACGATAAAAGGTGGAGAAGCTAGTGAAAAATACCTCAACTATTGGAACAACAATGCTAACATTGCCGAATACATCAAAGCGCGAAAAAATGCTAAATTTGAAATTGCTTTAATCTTGGAGCACTTTCCATATACATTTGCAGATTGGTTCAAAAAAAATCAGCAGACATGTAATACAATGGTCCGAGAAATGAAGAGCACGATTTCATTTTTACAATCTCAAAAAATCATTCATTTTGACATTCACCTCCACAACGTTCTAACAGATGGCAAAAAACCTTACGTTACAGATTTTGGGTTGGTACTGGATAAAAATTTCGATTTGGATAAATCAGAACAACATTTTTTCAATCAAAATAAAGACTATGATTCTGGTGAATTTATTTGGTCAATGGGAAGATTGTATATGACACTATTTTCAGATTTGCCAGAAAATAAAAAAGAAGCTTTAGCCACAAAGGTCGGATTGACAGAATACATGAGTAACTCAATGATTTTCAAAAAACTGATTCAATCCATTGATGTTATTCATAAAGATAACAGCCTAAAATTGCACCCAAGTTTTTATAAATTTATCAAGAACAATGAAGCTTGTAGCTTGTTTTTCAACGATTTTTTCTTTGAAATGCGAGAAAACGACAAAAAGGATACAAAATTCAACAATCGTCAACTTTTAGAGCTGCTTAAAAAATCAAAGTTTAATTGAACTTTTACGCGAGTGTTGTTGTTAGTATTTGTGTAGCTTTTTAACACTATCATAGATGATTTGCTTAACAGCTAAATCATTCATTATCAATGATTAATACAAGGCGAATAAGTTTGGGAGAGATGTATAAAAAAAAAGTGAAAAAAAATACAAAATTTACTTGCTTATAAAAGTTAGATTTTTCTATCTTTGCAGCAGAAATTGACCTATAGTGTAATGGTAGCACTCCGGTTTTTGGTATCGTCAGTTCAGGTTCGAGTCCTGGTAGGTCAACTTTCTTTTACATCGTAACTCATTGATAATCAACAAGTTACGACGTTTTTTCGTTAAAGCCATGTCCTTTACCATGTCCTAAAGTCGAGATATTTTTATCAATATGATTCTCAACTAATCAACTCTTTACATATTTTTTTATTTAAATGTGTTAATTATAGTATTCAGGACCACACCAACAAATTAGACGATGACCGCAGCAGACAAGCAACCAATGGAACGAGCTGCACCAGCAACCGATGGAATGAGCTGCACCAGCTCACATCATCAAAATTGATGGTATTGGCTGCACCAGTACCACCGAAAAACGGACCTTGTGCAATTATTACTCAACCAAAGAACCGAACAGCAACCACTGGAGCCAATTACTCCAGTACCACCAAAAAACGGACCTTGTGCAATTATTACTCAACCAAAGAACCGAACAGCAACCACTGGAGCCAATTACTCCGGTACCACCAAAAAACGGACCTTGTGCAATTATTACTCAACCAAAGAACCGAACAGCAACCACTGGAGCCAATTACTCCAGTACCACCAAAAAACGGACCTTGTGCAATTATTACTCAATCAGAGGACCGAACAGCGATTGATGGAACAGCTACACCGACAAAAAACTATTTCTAAATGTGACAAAAAAGCAAAATGTAAATGACAATACACGACATATGCAATAATAATTTATAAAATTTAAACACATAAATACGAATCAAATTAAATAAAAGTATAATGTATGTTGATTAGATTTTTATGAAACTAACATCTAAATAACTGATAAACAGACAATTATTTAATCTCTAAATGTTGTAAATTTCGCACTGAGCTAGACACCATCAAAAGGTAGAAACAGTAGCAACAAAGCAACAATTTTACCTAAACATATGATTTTCAATACTATAAATATTTTTTTTCTGCTCTTTTTGTTGCTACTTGTTGCTATTACAAATAGGTAGCAACAAGTAGCAACAAGTAGCAACACAAATAACAAACAAAACAATACTTAAATAACTAATAATCAATAACAAATAAAAAAAAATACTAAAATGTTGCTATGTTTCTACTGTTGCTGCTGTTTTTGTAGCTCCCAAAAGTGGGAACTTTGAAAATGTCGGGTAAATCGTGAAAGTAAATTTGATCCAAGTAAAAAGCAGTGTATAAAAAAATGGATACTCTAATAAAAGAGTACCCATCTAAAAAAGAAAAACCGTATAAAAATAGCTTACAACTCCATATCAAAATACTTGACGGCTAATTGCTTATAGTCGAACATATACACACCTGTTGCATTGTCCAAATTTTTAAACCTTACATACTTGCGGTGTCTGTCATTTTTACCCTTTCCATCATTAGATACAAATGCACTGTCATTTTTTAGATATTCTAATAGTGTGGTTTGGTCGGCTCCATCCAAATGGTAAATCTTTTGATGCTCTTTTCCATAGGTATCATGCACTGCTCCAAATCGAATGCCTAAAACTTCTCTGTCTTTAAACATAAACTTTTTATAATGGGTTTCTATTCTCAATGAATGATCTTTTCGCATTCCTGAGTCACTGGACATGACAACGCCGTTTGTTAAATCTTCAAACTCTTTATCATCATCAGATTTATCAATCTGTATGCCGTCTGTCATTAGATTATAAACGATTTTCCAGAACTTAGCTAGTTCATCAGAATTGTTTATGGTGTCGTTTTGGGCTTTAATTTTGCGTAATACGACTTTGAATAAGCTATCATAAGTAAATGGTAGTTTTAACACCGTTTCGAGCGTTTTCAAGGTTCCCAAGATAACCGCATAATTTTCTATCAATCGGTCCTCTATTACCATATCAGAAGTTAGATAATACTTTTTAAGTGCGTTTGCTGCTAAATGGAAATTTGAAGGAAATGTTTTTTCAAAATGTTCTCTCGTATTCAGTATTGCGATTAACATTTGAGTTAATCCATTTTCGCGTTCAATGGCTTTTAACTTGTCGTAGTTTGTTTTGGCTTCTGCTGTTCGGTCTGTCTCGAAAAAATCTAAAAGCATGCAACGTTTCAACAATGCAATATCTTTAGTCGGCAAATCTTGACCAGCAATCATACATCCACTTAATACGGGCGTTGATAAAGTTGTATTACTGTTATCCATTGCACGCCTTTTATAGCCATAACCGTTGTAAGTATCTTTCAATACTTCGATTTTGTCAATGCGTACTGTATTTTTATACTCTTCAAAATACACCATACTATTAACGAACTGTGATAAGGTCGCCAAAAAAGCTTTAGGAGTTGAAGCTCCAGCGATTGACAACGGCTTGATGTTTTTACCAAACAAAGACATGAACGTTTCCGCTTGCTTACTTTTACCAGCTCCAGATTTACCATATAGAAATAAATGCGGAAAAAACAAGCACTCTTTAAAAATCAAATCTCTAAACAAACAGGCAGCCAAAAAACAAAAATGTATTTCTCCATTTGTACCATAAACAGTTTTTACCAAATTGATCCATACATCAAAACTTACATCTGATACATCATATTTATGGTTTTGATAGTCTGCAAAATTTTGATTTTTTTTATTGATAGTGTTGGCAGTTGGCAAATAGAAATTTTTCTTTTCACCTTTAATGATACCTAGTTCATTTGGTTCTAAAAACTTGTCTTTATAGGCTACACCGTTTGAAAATGCGTAAACATTTGTTTCAACTTGTAAACCTAAAACGTTGATTTGTTCCGCTTGAATCTCAAAGCGTCCTAAGTACTCTGTAATCATACTTAAATCGTTTCCACTACCTGAAAAGTTAAAGTTTCCTTGTGACTTGAAAATTGATTTTGCAGCAGCTACAGAAACAAGGTCAGGCGTTTGTATTTCTACTATTGCGGTTTCTGGATTTTCCTCTAACATTTCAGAATGACTAATTTTTAGTATGCGTTTTGATCTGTTCGGCTCATTCTCATTTTTTAGATGATACAACATTTCTAATGTAAAATTTGAAACTCTAGTTTCTCTAATCTTACCGCCTTTGGTTTGCTCCTTACGATAATAAAAACCGTCTTTTACACCAAAATCATATAATTCATAATACTTAGGCTCGTTTATTTCTTTGTCGTTATTAGCCTTACCTGTGGGCTTGTCCTCCGTTTTTTTATCCTGGTTATTCCCTTTACTTGATAATGATTTCTTTTTGTTACCTGGTAACTTTTGGGGAGCTGCTGGTGCTTCAAAAAAATGCGTAAAATATTCGCCTAAATTCTTACGATATGCATCTTTAATGTTCTTTTCGTGGTGTGCTTTGTCATCAGTAAGAGAACCGAATTGATGAACAAATAAACCCAATGTAAAACGTTCATCTAAACCATAACGGTTACAAATACAACCTAATTCAAAACTAAAAGCGTGCCTATTTCCATCAGTAAAAGAAAGACCTTTATTATCTAATGCCTTTATACATCTATCAAAAATTAGATAACCGTCTGTAATCTTTTCAATTTGTGGAGCTGCTGGTGCTTGTGCCTTAGTTTTTGTCTTTGCCTTTATAGCTGACTTTTTTTGAGGATCTCTTACGGCTTTCTTTTTTACTTCTGGAGCTGGTGGTGCTACTGCTGGCAATTCGTATGCCGTTGCATTTTCATTGATGTACAATTCAGGATCAAAGGAAACAAAACAAGGTCGTGAAATGTCATTACCTTTATCCAGTACAATAGATAGATTTTCTAAAAAGTACTTTTCGATAGATGCAAAATGTGCTTTATGGGTTTTATCAGTTGCAAAGGCATATTGATTAGTCTTTGCAATGACTTTTAATCCCCTACCCGACGGGCTAATAAAAACAGCATAAGCAAAAGAACATCCTTTGACAATCTTTTGCTTTAATTCGTTGGTTGCTGTTTCTGATTCTATGCGGTCAATGTCTAATACTACAAACCCGTTTGTAATATCCATACCCTTGTTATTACGCTTTGTAAATGTTCCGCTGGGTGTAAAGTATGGTAAGCTTTTTTTTGCTTCAGAATAAGTCTTTTTTGTTTTTAGCTTCCTAAGCTTTTCAATTTCTGCTTTGTACTTACCAAGTTTTATATAATCCAAAATTTGCATCAATGGCAAATTTTCGGGGTTAATTATTACTTTGATATTGGGGAATAATGAAACGTAATTTTCTTTGTATATAGTCGTTTTATTGCTTATCTTTGTCATAAATTAAGTGTTTAAATATCCTTCGCTTTCCGCATAAGGGTTGATGTAATAAACAGCGATGCAACGTAAATGCATCGCTGTTTTTTTTTAAGTCTCTTTAAAATTCTACTCACTTCTTATCTGTTTTTAGTTTCTTATAACTTTTCGTATCAACTTTTTCAAGATCATCTAAATAGTAAAATATTCGCCTACCTACTTTTCTATATGGGATTAATCCAGCGTTCCTATATTTTACAATTGTAACCTTTGATAATTCTAAAAACTTAGCCGCTTCTGTATGGGTTAACTCTTGACGTTCAACATCAGTACTTGAAATATCCATTTCTTTAGCTTGTGCAATAGCTTGCGCAAGTCCTTTTATTGCTTCGGGGTTGCTTGTATCAACAACATAAATTTTATCATTGTTCATATTACTTAGTTTGTTTTATGGCTTTAATTCTGTTTAAATCTGAAAGGTAAAATCTGTATTGGTTGCCCTTTTTTCGGTATGGAATGTCTCCATTATCACGTATTTTTGAAAATGTACTTACTGCCATTTCCATAAATTTAGCAGCTTCTACTGTTCCGACTGTTGGACCATTAACATCGGTTTCAAATTGCTTTATTAAATCGCTTCTTACTTCTGCATAGACTTCTAAAAGAAGTTTTTTAAATGCCTTTAATGCTTCGGGGTCACTCCCATTAAATAAAAAAATACTCATCGTTCATATTTTAAAAATTATAAAATAAATTCCTAGACCATCCAAATCTTAAAATTTGATATAGCTATGTTAGGCTAAACCAAATCTTAAAATTTGATATAGTTATGTTAGGCTAAACCAAATCTTAAAATTTGATATAGCTATGTTATGCTAAACCAAATCACAAAATTTGATATAGCTATGTTTACTGAGAAGTATAAAAAAAAGGTTTTTTTTTATGGGTGAATACCCTCGCACGGTAAGATTTACCAACTGAAAAAAATAAAACAGTTGATGCACAAATATAAGTAAATAATAGATAATCAAACTTAAATCACTATCTATTATTTTACTTTTTTTGCTATTTCTTACCGTTTCCAACCTCTATATCTACTAAATAGAGCTTTAAACAAATTTCTCTAAACTGTTCTACTGTTAAAATTTCGTTAGTATCAGTTAGCATGATTTGTGCATTTTTCATAACATTATAATGGGTTAACCAACTGTCATGCGTTGCAATTTTGTCAAGTAATTCAATGGCTTTTATTACTTGATTCTTAGTTAAATGGTTAGTTTCTATTTTTAAATTAATGTTGTTCATGATCTTGTGTTTAAGAGGTTATTATTTTTTTAATGTTACTCAACATTATTATTCTATCTTGTATCTGGTTGTTTCTCAAAAAACTTTCAAACTCAGGTAACGTTTTATTTCCTTTGAGTTGGTTACACTTTCTACAAGCGCGGACAACTAGAAAAGTGCTTAATTGTGTTTTGATTCGTCCAGAAACTTCACGCGTAAGGCATTTTGGTATGAGGTGTTCACGGGTGCGGTTAATGCCTTTTTTCGGTCTGTTGTTACAATAGATACAACTGTTTTTCCATTTGTTTCTGTAACTGATAAGATGTGGTAAATTGAAGCTAAGAAAGGTTTCAATATAGGTTTGATCTGTCATGATTATCTGTTTTTGTTCTTAAATGGGTTCCAGTTTGTCCGCTTCTTTTGGGGAGCTGCTGGTGCTTGATATGCTTGATGATAGTAATTGTTATTGTAATAGTTTGGGTTTGGGTTCTGCTGCTGCTGGTTGTTCTGTTGTGGAGCTGCTGGTGCATCTCTTTTGCCATTGGTCAAATAATTAACCAGCCCTACCCTATCAATATCATTCAATATTTGCTCACAATCAGATACTTGATTCTTTACACTTTGCGGAGCGTTGCCCGTCTCTATTTCTTTGAGTGCTTGTCTAGGTTTTGCATCTGCAATTAATAGCACGTATGTAAAGTAAAATACACCTATCCAGATGAACACACTTTGTATGTTTTGTTTTGAAATTTTCATTATGATTATCTTTTGAGATTTGAAAAATGTAAATGTTTTTCAATAATTAGTCTTTTCAATTTGAGTATTAGAGGTATGATAAAAACCATTTCCAATGATTAGCCTTCCAAATCATTGGACAAACTTTGTCCTCTGATTCTGTTGGCTCAAATGCATTATTACATCCTTTTATCAATGTCTGTACATGCTCTTTGTGAATTGAATAGTATGAAAATGCACGCCCTATTTGCTCAGTAGTCAGTACATCTTCAAGCCTTGCATGTTTACTCATATCCCCTTATTTTTAAAAAGGACATTTTATACCAAGTGTCTGCATTATCCAAGTCTACAAATACAAGTCCGTTGACTTGGTTTTTGTCGAAGGTTTCGAGCTTGTATTTTAGATATTCATGGCGTGCTGTTCTACCCTCTATAGACTTAGGGGTGGCGTGTTGTACTTTGTATCTGTATGTACTAACGTAAGATTTCAAACCGCTTTTATCAAAGTTTCCTTTGTTCTTATTACGTTTAATTTCGGGCGTAATCTTTTGCGGTTTTTCTGGTGTTATTTCGGGAACAGGTAAGGCTGTTTTATTAGTGGCTACAGGCACAATAGGTCTAACTAAATCAGTTCTTTGATTTACTGTTTTAGAGCCTGAATCACTTGTTATAACTGGTTTTTTACCTGTTTTTATGTCTGTTCCCTTGTGCGCTTTTTTCCGTTGAGTCCTGAAGATTGAAACACGTTTTCAAAGTTTGTATTAGCTTGTGATTTAGCTGTTATTTTTGGAGCTTCAAAACCTAAATTTAAAGCATCATAACCCGTGCCTAAGTCGTTTATAAAACTTACTTCTTCACTTGTTTTAAATTGGTAATTGTGAATGTTAAAGGTAGATGTTACAATCAAAATTTCAATGAGTAGGGCAGAGTAAAAAAGAATGTTTGAATACTTCAAAGTATTACTTTCATTTGAATCATGCAAACGGGTTCTTTGATCTCTTAGAGCTTGTATTTCGGCATCTTTTCGTTTGAGTACTTCCGCTGGTCCTCTGGTTGCTTTTCGACTTCTTAAAGCGTCGTTTATTTCGAGGTTGATTTGTGATAACGCGATGGGGTCCACGACGTTTTTAATGCTGACAACTTCCGACGCTCCGTAAGAACTTGAAACGATTGAAAAACAGGAAAACAGAACAGCCAAAAAAGCTAAACCTGTTACAATATGTTTGCCTCTTTGAAAGTAGATTTCAAAAAGATCATTGAGCGTGACATGCTGCCAATATTCAGCCAACGCCAAAACCAAACCAGCAATAAACAAGGGTAGGATAAATTTCAAAGTCATGGCACTGGTTCCGTTATCAATGACATTTTGAAATAGTGCGTTTAGTTCGGCTTTGTCTTGTCGGAGTATGAACTGCCAAACAAGCGAAAAGATTAACGGAAAGGCTAAAATAAAACTGCATAAGTGAAAGGCAAAAAGCGTGCGTTTTGACGCTCTAAAAAGTCGGTTAAATACTTGTCCGTAACTTTTTGGACTCTTTGCCAAATGTGCTTCCACTATATCAGAAGATACTGTTTTATCATCAACATAGGTGTCAACGAAGTTTAACAAGTGCTTACTTGTCCGTAGTTTTTTAGATATGGGTTTACGGTTCCCATTTTTTCTAGAGTCTGACATTTCTAGGTGTTTAATAGTTATAAAATAAAGACCCAACAAAGTTGGTCCTAGCAGTTGTCAGACAAACTATAAAAGAACATCATTCTCATGAGGAACCTTTCCAACAATGTTGGGCTTTATTATTACCAATAAAGGTGAATTAAAATTCAATGATTCCATAAAGGTTGAAAAAATGTTCTAAAATATAATTTATCTGACGCTACAAATATAAGCCAAACAAATCAAGATTGTCAAATTTTACGCTAACTTTTATGAAAGATAATGCAACTTAGTGAAAACTAGTAAAAGATTTGTTAAGATTTGGGGAGTAGGGGAGGTGTAAAAAACTCAACAATTTCCAATCCATTATAAAAATGAAATTTTCCAGCAATTAGAGAAGAATGGATATACTGGATATTGTCGAGTTAACCGCTTATAATATTTTGATGTACAAATATACGAAAAAAAACCGTCTAAGCCACCAGACAAAGACGGTTTTAAAAACCAAAAAAAATGACCGTCCAAACCTCCATGCAAAGACGGTCATGAAAAAAGAAAAATGACCGTCTAAGCCACCAGACAAAGACGGTTATTAAGAAAGTAACAATTTTTTGAAATGTTTTGAAATTACGCTTTAATGATTTTACTTTTTGAAATTGCAATTATACCATTTTCAGCCATTTTTTGCTTAAATTCCTTTTGCTGGTATTGGTGTATGTTCTCCGCTGGTACTTTCTTGTAACTGATAACATGACCAGAATCATTCACTTTACATTCAAACAAATGATTATCCGAAATATGACTTTTCATAATTTCGCTGGTTGTCGGTGCTGGCAATTTCACTTCTTGTTGATATGCTATTTTGCCTAAATAGTCTTGAAAATCTTTATTGAACGCCATCTTTAAAATTTATTTATGTAGTTTAAAATGCCTTTTGTAATTCTAAATTTTAGTACTGATTTACTACCGTCTTTATCATAATATATATCAACAAAACGTCGCATAAACATAGGTATGATATGCATGTTTAATTGCTGGTTCATGCTGTTTAATCTATTAAAGCCATATACAATACTTTGTATACCGTCAAAAATTTCGCTCTGTTTAAGGTTTTTTGTATGGTATGTATTTTGCGCACATATACCATTTAAATATGTTTCTGAAAGTTCATATTTTTCAAGCTTTACGGTAAAGGCTTTGTCTTTCTCCAAAGTCTCTTTTAGTTTTAACAATTCAAGTACTTTAATTTGTAAACTTAAAATTTCCGAAAAGTCGGGGAAACTCACAACATTATCAACAATCAAACCTTTAACATTGATTTTGTTTACCTTGATATATTGATCTTTCAAGTAACGTTCCAAATAGCTATTATTAATCAATTCGTTAAGATTAATTTTTATTTTAGGGAACAACTCACTAAATGAACTTTCAAACTGTTTTTCAACTGTTTTCAAGTCATTTAAAGGTGCAATTTTATATTTCATCTTGCGTGTTTCCTCGTTGATTTTATCATCATCGTAGAAAATTTCCATTGCATACTCATAACTCATTTTTTCCTATTTTTTTTTGATTCACAAACATTATGAACAGTTTAAGCCTTTAACTTAGGTTTTTGAACAATTTTATAATAATATTTATCATAACAATTCCTAGAGCAAAAACGCGCAGAGCCATTTTTTAACCTAAATGTTTTAGCACAGAAACGGCATTCCCTTAAATCTCCCTTTATCTTTTTTTCTTCAGGTTTGTTAAATGAATATTCATCTTTACATGCAACTGAACAAAATACAGAGGGGTAATTTCCTTTTATTTCCTTATCACAGTTTTTACAATCAACCTTTATATCCATAATAAGCCCTAAAACTAGGCTGTCAGTATTTAGGAAAAAACGACAACATTTATTTTTTAGTTAAATAATTGATTTTGAATGATTAATATTTGGGTAGTCCGTAAAACATTTAGAGTACTTTTTGTTTACCAGCTAAGACAGCCAATATCTGACAAGCACTATTTTTAGTATCAAAAAACTACTTTAAAAACGCCTTTTTTACTTCCCCCTAAATGCACCTTAAAGCGTTGATTATCAATACTAACATCTTAAATTTTTTATTTTTAGCTTAGGGTGGTCTGTCTCTTGGGTATCACGCGACCTATAGGGTTTGGAAGAAAGGAAGAAAGTGTTTTTAGCCAATATATGACAAAGACATATATATATACAGTGTAAACGGGTGGTTTTATTTTAACAATGCTTAACGTTTTTTTATACGGTTTCTTTTTTTGAATGCACCATTGATGGATCAGGATGCACAGCCATTGATGGATCAGGATGCACCAGCCATTGATGGATCAGGATGCACAGCCATTGATGGATCAGGATGCACCAGCCATTGATGGATCAGGATGCACCAGCCATTGATGGATCAGGATGCACAGCCATTGATGGATCAGGATGCACAGCCATTGATGGATCAGAATGCACAGCCATTGATGGATCAGGATGCACCAGCCATTGATGGATCAGGATGCACCAGCCATTGATGGATCAGGATGCACCAGCCATTGATGGATCAGGATGCACCAGCCATTGATGGATCAGGATGCACCAGCTATGGATGGATCAGGATGCACCAGCTATGGATGGATCAGGATGCACCAGCCATTGATGGATCAGGATGCACCAGCCATTGATGGATCAGGATGCACCAGCTATGGATGGGATAGGATGCACCAGCTATGGATGGATCAGGATGCACCAGCTATGGATGGGTCAGGATGCACAGCCATTGATGGGATAGGATGCACCAGCTATGGATGGGTCAGGATGCACCAGCTATGGATGGATCAGGATGCACCAGCTATGGATGGATCAGGATGCACAGCCATTGATGGGATAGGATGCACCAGCTATGGATGGGTCAGGCTGCACCAGCTATGGATGGATCAGGATGCACCAGCTATGGATGGATCAGGATGCACCAGCTATAGATGGATCAGGATGCACCAGCTATGGATAGGTCAGGATGCACCAGCTATGGATGGATCAGGATGCACCAGCTATGGATAACGTGCATTTATTACATTGTATACTTATGGAATATCATTTGCAGTCACTTCTGTTGTAACACCATTTTGATTTACAGAGTAGTATTTTATTTGCCCGTTACACGCTTCAAGCTGAAAATAACAAACCTTTTTTTCATCAATAACAAAGTCTATATATGAAAACTCGTTAAAATAATCACTGTCTTGATTGTTACGAACTATGTTAAAGTAAACTGTAGCAGTACTACCTGTTTTTTTATCATAAATATCTACTCTGTACTGTCTGCATTTGTCCTCTTCATCGGCAACGCCTTGTAAAACGTCTTGCGGCTCATTGTATGGGTTCCCTAAAATCCAAGCAATAGAGTTAAAATCTACATCTAATTCGCACGAACCAACCGCAGGGGATGCATATAATTTATAAACCAAATTATTACCAGTAGCACCTGTTTCAATGAATATTTTAGTTTGATTGTTTTGGTTTGTATCCCAATAAAAAGATGGGGCTATTGTAAAAGGCTCTGGACAAACATTTGTCCCCGCTGTCCATTTGTCCCCGTCCCAATATTTGATAAAATCATAATCACTAGTATTAAATAGATCAACACACCCATCTATCAAAATATTAAAGTCAGGCTCTACAAAAACGCAATCATCAATAATAACATCAGCAACTTGAGGAATTTTTGCAATTGTTTTTAATTGCGCTTTGGATTCAAGAAAACCGCAATCATCAAAATTTAGCCCTGTTTTCACGAAAAAACAACACAAACGAACACCATTCAATTTTATATAAAAAGGCTTACAGCTTTCTATTATTGCCAAGCTTTTTAAGGTCGGTAATATATTTAGATTTATATCTAGTCCATATTGATTCATCAATAACCATTCAGCCCAAAAATACTTATAAGTACCTGTTTGATTGTTTTGGTCTGACCATTCAAGCGAAAAATTTCCTAACACAGTTCCATCATATGCAATGTTATCATGTGTGCCTAACGGGTACGAGTCGCCATTGCTATCAGTATGTAAACCATTCCAAAAGTATAAACTAGGTGAAAACTCATTTTCCCCAACTCCATATAATGAAGTAGTAGCGACATTTAAAACGCATGGCGTTTTCCATTCCCTATCATCAACATTTTTATCCAGTCCTATAAAATGATTCAACGAGCTAAAACCCGTTTTTATCTCGTTTTTTCCATTTCCAACAATGAAGTCATCAAAAGCACCTTTTACAATCTTTTTATCAATTGACTTTCCATGTGACAACTTAAAACCATCTTGACCGCTATTTGTACATTTTGGACCAACCGAACAAACCAAATCACTTAAATCATTACCTAACGGTTGCACCAAAACAGATTTGAAAGGTGTAAAAGTTATACATTTCTGGAATTTATCAAATTTGAAAACAACACCAAACTTTTTTTGTAGAAAGTCAAAAAATTGCTTTACGGTAATATTTGGCAAATGGTCGCCCAAATCAAAACAGAAATTATATCCATTGACTGGTACATCAATTTGTACTGGATCAATAACACCAGTTGTGATTACTTGATCCAGTAATTTTTGTTCATCTAAAAGGACATTGTTATAAAATAGTAAATTTTTCACCTCTGGAATGTCCCAAAAATCGCCCTTTATCTTATAACCTGTATTTTCTTCAATGCACCGTTTTACATAGCTTAGTTTGACCTGTGGGCTTATTGGGTAGGCAAAATTTGTACCTATTTCATTGGGGTCTAATGGGTCGCCACTAAGTTGATATTGTCCATTGTAATAGTAATTTATATAACAGCTATAAGAAACGGATAAATCGTTGTAATCATAAGCTTGTTGGTTTTCTATTACTGGGAAAACATAATCTTCATTAGCTGCATTTGCTAAATTGTTGTTTAAGAATTTTGTCATGCAATCATTGTACAACTTAACCGCATCAGGAAAATAAACACGCCAATCATCATATATAGCTGCTGCATTTATTTTTATAATATCTTTTAAAGAGTATGTTTCTATTATCAAACAAGGGTTTGAGCCTGAAGTATCAACACCTATAACGTTAATGCTTTGGTCAATCGCTAATTGACTGGCTAAATCGTTGATGTAATCTAATGAATTTGTATAAGTAGGGAAAGTGTAAGTATTGAAATTTATTTCAACTGAAGTATTAACAGCATTTAGTTTTTTTATCTCAACTCTGAAAAGTTCATCACATTTTATGTTGACTTCTTTACTACATAAATTTTTAATTGAAACATCTGTTATAAGGTCTTTAAATTCGCCTTGATTGTCTTGGAAAACGACTCTATAAATATCTTCATCTGCCTTTAGAACCTTTAAACGTCCGCAACAATATGTAAAACCGCCAACCTTTAAACGAGCAACACATGTAAAATCTTTTCGTCTTGTATTTAAAACGTGCGGAAAACCTAATAATTTGGCGTTTCCTTCTCTGGGTATATTAAAGGGGATAGTATAATAACCTGTAATGCTTTCTTTGCGGAAATTTGGGTTTGCATTTTTAGAAGCTACTTTGGTATTGTGTAGTAAACAAATAGTTTCCCATCGACCAGCCTTAAAAACTTGATATTCAAAAAATGAATCCATACTTTTTTGGTTTTATTGACAAAACTAAAAGTATGGATTCAAGAAAAAAACGACAAAGATTAATCAAACCAGTATTTTCTGTAAGTTAGGGGGTACTGATTTGTTTTAGTTAAATCTTCAAACTCATAAATACCGTCTTTCTCTTTTATGAATTTGAGAATGATCCAACAATCCAAATTTTCAGTAGATGCCAACTCATTACAATCGTTTTTAGATGGACTCAAATACAAAAAATCATGCTCAATGTACCAGAACCAATAATTTACCGAGTCGATAGGATCAACTAAACGTCCGTTTTCCTTAAATTCTAAAGGGTAATTAAGATATGTTTCACCTCGTGCCAAATAGCCTTCACCATAATAGTAATTGATTTCTTTGAGTTGACCCTCACCGACAATTTTATCAAAGTCAACAAACCAAGTATCAAAGTTTACATTTTCAAAATATTCAGGTTCGGCTGGTTCGTCATTTTTTGAACAAGCAGAAAAAAGCAATACGAATAGTAACAAGTTTATATATTTCATAATACTAAGATAACACATTAAGCCATAAAATGAAATAAATGCACCAATAATTTACCGATTAAATCAGTTACGTTTTTAGATGGATATTTTTTTATATCGGTTCTTTTTTTTAGATGGATCAATAATTGTACTTACATATTAATTATTAACTAAATCGTGTTTCTGAAGAAATCATTTTTTCCTGGAGATCTATTTGCTCAGGAGCCTTTAACTTTCTACAAATCAATTAGTTATAAAATCACTTTTGAAAAGTTTTTAAAACTGAGTTTTTTGGATTTTTCAAGTTATTAATTTTCATATGTGTAAATACAGTTAATTTAATTGAGTTTCTTCATCAATTCGCAATATATAATTATACTTATTTTCTTCGGAGTCCTGACAATATGAGTCAAATGCTTTAGTTGTCATATGTCCAGTCATACCCATAATTGTTTTAGTCTCTCCGTTTTTTTGATAGTGTAGTGATACAAAAGTTTTACGCCCAATTTTTGATGACATAAGTTTAAATTTAGATTCTACATCTTTTGTATGTTTTGATCCAGAATGATAAAATTTTTCTGTTGCTTTATTTATACCCGCAATTTCGCCAACTTCTTTTATATAATCATTGTACTTTTGATCTGAGAAACAAGGAAACTTTTTGCGCTTATATTCAATGATGTACTTTTGATAAATCCGTACAGCTCTTTTTGTCAATGGCAAACTTACCTTTTTTTTAGTTTTTACAGAGGTGTAATTTAACCAATATACACTGATAGGCTCATTTTTGTAAATGATATTCTTAACACTAAAATTAGCATCTGAAAAGGTTTTAAAATCGCTGATTCTCGTACCTGTATCACACTGAAAAATTAAAAAGTCTCTAGCTTTTATATGTCGCTCTATATCTAACTTACATTTATAAAGTAAATTCAATTCATCGAATGTAAGGTATATAATTTGCGGCTCTGTCTCTTTTAGCTTCCATTTGTTAAACGCCAAATTAGAATGATACTCTTTGCCCAAACTCCAATTTAAAACAGCTCTGTATTTTTTCATCAAATTAACAAAGTAATTCGTTTGATGGCTTTTTACTTGAAAAATGTAATTTTGAAAATCAAGGTAAAAGTTATCATTGAAATCATCAAAGGTCATTTTTACATTGTTGTACTTCTCAAAATCAATAAGCTTGTTTTTTGCTGCTCTGTAAGTCTTTGCGGTTGACTCCGTATGTTCATTTTTTTTATACCTCAAGTATTCGTCAAATGCTTGTAAAAAGTCTTTTTTCGCGTTCAAATCTTCATCCAATCGGTTTTTTAGATGATCTAACAACAATAATTTAGTAAAAGGAATATCTTTTGCAGCACAATCATAATATAACTGTTTTGCTTTGATCTCATAGCGTTCGAGCTTCTGGTTGATTTGAGTATGATAATTATACGGTTCTTTTTGCGTATTCTTATTCATTCGCCTTTTAGATTTTGACCAGTGCGAAATGTTGACCACCTCACCAACGCTTATAGTAATTCGATTACCTTCAAAATGTAACCGCATTATTATTGCGGCTTTCTTATCTGTTTTTTTGGCAATATTTAAACGAAATTTAGCTTTCATAATTTGTCATGTCCTTTTTCATGTCCCTTTTTTGGGACAAACTAATGCAAGTTAGTAAAACAAAACGGGTTCAATACAACCTAAACACCTGTTTTTAAGCAACTTAAAACAAGTCAGTGAAACATAGTGAAATTACCCGTTATACTGGTAGGTCAACTTTCTTTCTAAAAAAGCTCTATAAATCAATGATTTATAGAGCTTTTTTTGTTTAACAGGGCGGACAATTAGCATTGATTTTTTATTCTTAACTAGAAGAGTTATATTTACGTATAATTTGTTAGACACCATGTTAATAAATAGAACAGACATATTAGCACTCAAAGAACTTTCCTTTTCAAAAGATTTAGTTCCTATCGAAAAAATTCCAAATTCTTTTAAATCAGATTTTGATAGGTTTTTCTTTGGGAAAACTTTAGTCAAAGAAAACAATACCCTTTTTGCTTATCCTCACGATATTAAGGATTGGGTTCGTTATGTTTTTCATACATATAAAGATTAGCATTAATGCTTTCAGACTACCTTCTACGATTTAATTCCACATTAGAAAAATTTCAAGAAAAGTTTCCTAGAACAAATTGAACCTTTAGTTGAGTTTTTGGCAAATGGGATGTCTGAATATTTAGAAGAGAAAATGGATATTGAAACCTAATGCATTTATATTGCAAAAGGACAAGTGACAATATAATGCTTCAATACTAAAATGTTTTTATTTTTTATTGGAGCATTGAAGCATTATATCATTCAAGCATTTTTAAGGGAAGCGCGGAGGACGAAATTGGCGACAGAGAACCTAAATATGCGAAAATACGCCCGATGCGAGTGGAAATGTATGGAATGAATTGGAACGGCTGATTGGGTGAAAATTTGCCACGGAGCAATGTAGAGACGTTGCATGCAACGTCTACAAAGCAGACTGAAACCAGTTCCAATTCATTCCATACATTGCAACGGACAGCGGGGAGAGAACTAAATCAAAGATGATACTCGCCGTCCAAAAAAATCAATTTTTAGTCTTGAAAAAATGACAGCCAGTCGTTGCGTTAAACACCAAATTGGTGGAATTTTTCTGTTAAAGCATTGGTTGATAATCATGAAACAATTTATCGAAAAATGAAAAAGGAAAGAATCAAAGAAGTTGCTGAAAGAGTAAACGAATTGGACGACAGTATGCATATTGGTTGAGGGAGTGGATAGGTGCGATGTTTTATTATTTTTTAAATCGTGGAAAAATTCCTTTTGAAAAAATTCAAACTCCTGAAAAGGAAAGGAAAAATGTATGGACAGGTTTTGCTATTGTGTTAATTATTTTTTTAAGTATTATCGGAATTGCTATCTTTATTATATGACTTTAAATAGCATCATTAAAATTGCAAAAATAAACTTCCCGAATAAGTTACTTTGAGCTAGGTAAAGTAGTCTTAAATATACTTGCATACAAGCAACATAAAGAAAAATGCATATATTTGTTACGATTGGTAAAGTGAAAATAATAAGTTCACTATTTAGACCGAATGTCGGACCAGAGTTATTTTTTTCTTATTTATCTTTGAAAAATCCTTGCATAGCAGGGCTACGGAAGTATTTTTCAAAGATAAATAAGGACAAAAGAAGCCGTCTAAATTGTGGAAGTTATTGTTGTCGCCTTACTTATCATTTTATAGCAAATTAACTGAGGCATTTAAACTTTATAAAAAAGACTAAGTCAAACAACTAACACCAATAATTTTTTGTAAAATGAGAAAGCACCTATTAGCCATAATTGTACTATTCAGTATCTGTTTCACAGTTCAAGCACAAACTGAAAGTGACGATGAAAATTCAGAACCGCAAGATTCTGTTTACATCAGTGAGAAATCATTTACAAAAGAAAAAGAGATTGATTGGGATATCCTCTCTCATAACTTTGGAACGATTGAGGTTTATGAGAAAGTGAATCACGCTTTTAAATTTAAAAATATTAGCAAAGCACCGATCATTATTACGGATGTGAAAGTCACTTGTGGCTGTACTTCTCCTAAATGGACGCAGGAACCTGTCATGCCTGGTGAAATCGGAGAAGTCAGTATTGATTTTAACTCCTGGGAGGACGGTGTCTTTTCAAAAACAATTTCTGTATACACGAGTGCTGGAAATTATCCAGAAAAGTTGTATATTTCGGCTTTAGTTGTTGATCCTCTTAAAGATGAGGCACAAGAATTTGAAGAAGTAGAGTTTGAGGAAGACAAAAAATAAGAAAAAGCAGATCCAAAATAAAAAACTAAAAAGACAGACTCTTAACAGACTTGAAAGCTGATTTCTAAAGGAACGAGTAGACAGATGGTTGTACTCAAATTTTTGTTCCTTCATGAAATCGGCTTTTCGGGTACATGGCTGCGCCAGTTATGAATTATGAGTTATGAATTCTGCTGTTTCTTGTTCCTGCTGCTTCCTAAAGGATGGATTGCATCCACCCTTATGATCTTGCGTCCTTTCAGGACTAGTATTGATATTTTACTAGATGGATTGAAGCATCTCGGCTATCCAACCAATTACTTTGCACCTTTTATTACAAAATCATTTACCGCTGATTCATTTTACCAAAAGACCTTCTATCTTTGTTCGTTTGAACTATATACTAAAAAACAATAATTGCAACATTGAAGCATTTTTACAATTCATAATTCATAACTCATTTGATAAAGTGTCTAAACATAAACAAGGCGTACGGCGACCTGAAAGTTCTAAAAGGCGTTTCGGCGGAGATACAGCAGGGGGAAATCGTTTCCATTGTTGGGGCTTCTGGTGCGGGGAAGAGTACATTACTCCACATTATTGGGACTTTGGATAGGGCGGATTCTGGGAAGTTGATCATTGCAGATCAGGAGATTGAGAAGTTGTCTGCAAAAAAGCTTTCTCGTTTTAGGAATAAGAACATTGGTTTTGTTTTTCAATTCCACCACCTTCTACCTGAATTTACTGCCGTCGAAAATATTTGTATTCCTGGTTATATTGCTAAAAACAATGAATCGGATACGAAAAAGCAGGCAATGAAATTGTTGAGTATGCTGGGCTTGGAACAAAGGAGCAATCACAAACCGTCTGAACTTTCGGGTGGGGAGCAGCAGCGTGTGGCGGTGGCACGGGCTTTGGTCAATAATCCTGCCGTGGTGCTTGCGGATGAACCTTCGGGAAATTTGGATTCGGTGTCGGCTCAAAACCTCCACGAACTTTTTTTTGATCTTCGCAAGGAACTCAATCAAACTTTTGTCATCATCACGCACAATGAGGAACTCGCTAATATGGCGGATCGGAAACTAACGATGAAGGATGGGGTTATTTTGGGGTGATTCTCCGTGGCTGCTGCCTTCGAGTTTTCATCCTGCGGATGACCTCAGGCAGCGTTCACTATCCTTCCGTCATTTCCAACTTGATTGGAAATCTATACTCGACGATGAAAAATCACACCTTGCATAACATCAGCAACCTTGGCTTGCAGCAACCGTCATTTCCAACCGTTGTTAGGGAGGCAGTCAGTTGCATCAAAATTTTATCCTGCGTTGCTAGGGAGACAAGGCATGCCTTGTCTCTACGACAAAAACATATTTATTATTAGGCACAATTAAATTTTAAAAAATCCCCGACCGTTACCTGAAGTTCGCCACAACAAAATTATGTTTAATGTCAGCAATTAACAAATTTGCCCAAGATTAAAAAAGCAGTCATAAACTACTCGAAGGCAACTTCTATAACCTGAACCACCTAACTGCCCTTATATCATCAGAAGTAAGTCTTGGGTAATTTTCCAGTATTTGTTCTTCATTCCATCCAGAAGCTAATCTTTCTAAGATAAATTCTACTGATATTCTGGTTCCCTTTATTATCGGTTTGCCCAATAATATAGTTGAATCCGAGGTTATATGATCTTGCCAATTTTCCATAGTTCAAATATCTACTTACAATAAAATGCTTTTTGATATTATTCACCATATCTAAGCCAAGTTTCACCAGTCTTTTAATGCTATTCGCGGAACCACAAAGGGCACAAAGCCTATTTTTCTTTATGTTCTTTGTACCATCGTGGTAAAACTAACAAATTGAATCTGAAAAATCCCCAACCGTTGCCTGAGGGATGTTGCGACAAAATCACGTTTAGTGTCAGAAATTGACAATTCGTTAAAAATTAACAAAGTTGTCCCAAACTACTCGAAGGCAACTATTTTTCACCTCATTATAGCTGGTGGAGTAGAAGTAATTTCTCCATTTTCAAGAACGTAGTATACTTTTCCGTTTTTCCCAAATGTATCTGGAATACCAAATTTTTTATTTTCTTCTTTTGCCTTTGCAACCGCCTTATTTGCTATTCTTAAAATCTCAGCGAGTTTTATATAAATAGTACTATCCTTAAGTTTATCTACCCTTTTCATATTTGTTATATTTTAAAGAACAGAGCAACACCTTTCACCAAATACTATTTAATCAAAGACATTGCTCTGCTAGAGATATAAATTCAACAAAAATTTCATTTCACCACAGAGGAACACAGAGTTTCACAGAGTAAAATATCCCAATACCCTATTCTCTGATGTCCCCACGTTGCCTGAGGTTCAACACAACAAAATCACGTTTATTATTGAAATTTTGTCCTGCGTTGTTGGGGAGACAAGGCATGCCTTGTCTCTGCTGCACAACAACATTTATTTTCAAAAATTAACACTATTAATAATTCAATAGATTCAACGTTGCCTGAGGTTCAACACAACTAAATCACATTTATCCTAAAAAATTAACAATTTGCCAAAAATTTAAAAAACAGTTCAAATCTAATCAACTCAACGTTGCCTGAGGTTCGCCACAACAAAATCATGTTTAATACCAGCAATTAACAAATCTGTCCAAGATTAAAAAAGCAGTCCCAATCTACTCAACTCAACGTTGCCTGAGGTTCGACACAACAAAATCACATTTATCCTAAAAAATTGACAATTTGCCAAAAATTAAAAAAGCAGTCCCAACCTACTCGAAGGCAACCTACTCGAAGGCAACATTCACCTATCCTTCAAAAATTCCTCCTTCGTCATAAAGGTTATTTTGGAAAGCGATTTCGTCTCTAAAAGCTCATTTACAGATAACAAATCTTTTTCGATAATTTCTTTGTATTGCCCTTCTACTTTTGAAATGGATCTTTCTAAACTCTCCAATCTTTTGAGTTGTGAGTTGGATGGACGACCTGGGTATGAACTCACTTGTCTATACAATGTCGAAACCAATTCGCCTAACTTTTCTTCTGTGTCTACATAAAAATCTCCACCCATTCCAACAAATGAATCCGCTGTTTTTTCAGCTTTTTCGGCAATGGTTTTCAATTCTTTTATGTCCTCATTTTCCATTGCTTCCGCTTGGTCTTTTACTTCCGTTAGACTGTTGTGGATGTATGCCAATTGCTCCAACATATTATAGATTTTCAAAGTTGCTTCACTTTGTACTGCTCTACCCTCTTTCGTGTATGGCGATTTTGGATCGTATTTTAATTCAAAGGTCGTTTCGTATTCTTCTTTTCCTTTGATAATTTTTGCCTTGTATTTTCCAGCAAGAAAATTGGGTCCAAATATAGAACCAAACAAGGCTTGTGGATTGCCTGAAGGCGGTACTTTTGGTCTTTCCAATTGAGTTGGCATATTGACAATATTGATGCCTTTACTCTTTCCAGCAGGAAGGGTTCTGATCAACTCATCTTTATCATTGTAAACCTCAATGAACATTTTACCAAAAGTATGACGTTTATTCATGTAATAAATAATTTTCGCATCGCTGTTTGGATTACCAGCTCTAAAGTTACCAGCTCCACCAAACCAGCCTCCACCAGCTCCTGGATCACTCAATATATTTGGCTTAACATCAAAAAAGTGTATTTTCTTTGCAAACACTTCCTCCGTCGCTTGTCTTAACGGCGTTATATCATCTATTATAATTGCACCTCTTCCGTGTGTTCCCATAACCAATGCGTGATCTCTTGGATGAATGACCATATCTCTCACTCCAACTTTAGGCAAATTGTTTGTGAAACGACTCCAAGTTTCCCCTCCGTCGATAGAGACATACAAACCAAACTCGGTTCCTAAAAACAATAAATTTTCATTTACCAAATCTTGTCTAAAACTCAAAGCATAACCATTAATGTTTTCGGTTGCTAAATTTGTCCAAGTTTTGCCTAAGTCTGTTGTTTTGTAAACGTAGGTTTTTTTGTCGCCTGTTCTGTGTCCATCAAAAGTTACAAAAGCAGTTTGATCGTTTGAATGCCCTGGCTCGATAGCGGTTACCCAAGTATTCTTGGGAAGGTCGGGCACGTTTTCTACAACATTTGTCCAGTTTTTTCCACCGTCTTTTGTTACTTGTAAATTTCCGTCATCGGTTCCCACCCAAATCACATTTTCATTTTTGTAAGATTCTGCAACGGCATAAATTGTACAATGATTTTCAGCCGTAGAATTATCAATAGACAATCCACCTGATTTGTGCTGCTCTTGTTTTTTAGGATCATTGGTGGTTAAGTCTGGTGAAATGGTTTTCCAAGAATCACCTTTGTCTTCTGAAACAAATAAAAATTGTGCTGCAAAATACATTTTATCTGTATTGTTTGGACTTAAATGTATTGGCGTATTCCAATTGAATCGGTATTTATCTTCTGCATTTTCAGGGTAAGGTTGAATTTCTTTAGCTCTTCCTGTTTTCTTATTATAGCGCACCAAATTTCCTCCTTGATACTCTGAAAAAATCGTATTTTCATCAGTAGGATGTCTAAAAGAATAAAAACCATCTCCACCAAAAGTTGCTTGCCAATCGGCGTTTCCAATTCCGCCAGATTTGCTAGAGGGAGCATACCAAGAACCATTGTCCTGCAATCCACCATATACATTGTACGGCTCATCCATATCCACACTGATGCGGTAAAATTGAGAAATTGGCAGGTTCATATACATCTTAAAAGTGTATCCATCATCATAAGATTCATACACTCCACCATCCGTTCCAATGATAACATGTTTGGTATTATTCGGGTCAACCCAAACGGCATGAATATCTGAATGGATGGCACTGTTTGCCGTTCTAAAACGGTCTCCAGCATCATCACTGATCGTTAAATTCAATCCGCATTTATAGATTTTATTTTCGTCTTTAGGATTGACAATCATTTCAGAAAAATAAAAAGGACGCATCGTCACGTTTCGATCTGTACTGACTCGCTCCCAAGATTTCCCTGCATCTTTAGATAAATACAAACCTTTGTCATCCTTATCTTTTGCTTCTACAGATAAATAAATCGTATTTCCATTAGAAGGAGCTACAGCAAGTGCCATTCTTCCCAATGTGTCTGTTGGCAATCCTTTGTGAATCTTTTTCCATTTAGCTCCAGCGTTTGTTGTTTTATAAACACCACTTGTTCCTGTAAAACCAGAATCAAATGACCAAGGGTATCTTCTATAACTCCACATTGTAGCATACAAAACATCTGGATTTTCAGGGTCAATGTCTAAATCACTGCATCCAGTATTTTCATCAATATAAAATACTTTTTCCCAGCTATCGCCTCCGTCGGTTGTTTTATAAATACCACGTTCAGGATTGGAGGACCACATTTGCCCCAATACAGCTACGTAAACCGTGTTGGGATTTTTTGGATGAATGATGATGTCTCCGATTCTTTCAGAATTTGGAAGCCCTTTAAATTCCCAGCTTCCTCCACCATCGGTAGTTTTATAAATTCCTGTTCCGACAGAAACACTGTTTCTCACCCAGGGTTCTCCAGTTCCAACCCAAACGGTATCAGGATGGTTTTGATCAATTTTTATTTTACCAATGGATTGAGTATAGTCATCAAAAACAGGTCGCATTTGTGCCCCAGCAGTAACGGATTTCCATACACCGCCGCCGCCAGCACCAATGTACATGGTTTCGGGTGCGCTTTCTACAACATCAAGAGTGGAGACACGTCCACTTGTAACGGCAGGACCAATTTGTCTAGCTCTTAGCGAACCAAACAGTGATTTACCAGAAATATTTGTCTTTTTTTCGGCAGTAGCATCTTGTGCATTTATATATAATCCATCTAAAAAAAGAAAGGATGTAATTAGTAATAGTTTAAAAGTAATTTGTTTATACATACTGCAATTTTAGGTTAGTAGGTTTGTGTGTGTGTGTTATGATAAAAACCGTAGAGACAAGGCATGCCTTGTCTTAAATCTAATTGGGAGTTTCGTTAGGAGAAGAAATCCAGGTTCCTAGAAAGCCAAAATCCAAATAAAAAAGGCTGTCCAAATCGTTATGATCCAAACAGCCTTTCAATGTATTTTAATTTAGCACAGGCTTATTTATTGCCCTTTTTCTTGCCTTTCTTCTTGCCTTTTTTTCCTTCTTTCATTTCTTCTGTAGGAGCAGGTTCTTCGGCTTTATCTGATTTTGTTTCAGCACCAGGAAATTTATACATAGCTTCATCCAACTCTGGATTTATTACCATATTTTTGAAAGTCATTTTCATCATTGATTGACCGTTTGATTTTGTTTCCATAAAGAAAGGAAACATCATACCATCAACTTCTTGGTAATCACTGAAAAAAGTTTCCGCTTGTTGTCCTTTAGTTGGTCCTTGTTTGACGGTTGTTTTAGTCATTATCAATACATTGTTTTCTGTATCGAAATAATGGTATTCAACAGTCTCATCTTTTTTGGTCATTTTTAGTTCGTGGCATTCTGCGCCCTCCACTTCTTTTGTACCAACGTATTCAATCGTATGACCTTTTTCTTTATAGTCAATAAATTCAGGTTCTAGCTTACGATTTTTCATTTCTTCAGCTTCCGCGTCTGGCATTTTTTGAGGATCTTCACCCATCATCGGATTAATCATCCAAGCAGTCTCACCGTCATAAGCACTTGTAAAACTTTGACCTTGAAAATTAATATCGGTACGCATCATATCTGGGCTAGAAGCAATCATTGTTCCGCCAAGTTCCATACCACCCATATTCATAGTAATTTCTGATGAAGTGGATTTGATTGATTTGATTTTTTCCGCTCCGCCAATGACATCAAGGTAAGCATTAACGATTTTGTCCACATCCTGAGCAGATAGCGATACACAAGAAAAGACAGCGAATAATAGAATGGAAAATCTTAATTTCATATTGATTATTTTTAATTTCGTATTGGTTTTGTTATAATTATATAAGCCATTTTGACTTAAAAAAGTTTCTTTGGTTTAATGTTTCTTATTTTTTAGAACGGAACATATCATCTCCGATCTAGTTGTCTCCCCGCTGTCCGTTGCAATGTATAAAATGATTTGGAACGGTTTTGGTCTTCGTTGGGGCGAATTGCAATTCGCCCTTACTTACGGCTTCGTCGCTGATTTTTCCCCAATCATCTGTTCCAATTCATTCCATACATTTCCACTTGCATCGGGCGTAGTTTCGCTTATCTAGCTGCGCTGTCGCTACATTCATCCTCCACGCTTCCCTTTCTCCCTCTTTCATTTCACTAACCATTATTAAAGATACTATTTAGGCATCAGTTTGCGAAATGAAAAGAGAAAAAACACATTCCGTATAAAGATGATAGAAATTGGTCTTTTCTGCGATGTTGAAGTTGTTTTTATTAATTTTACGAAAATATTTATCCAAAAAATATGTCTATAGTAACTTATACTGCTTGTCCTGTGTGTGATAGTGAGAAAATCTCTTTCTTTATGAAAGCTGTTGATTATACGGTTAGTAAGGAGGAATTTGAAATTTTTCAATGCAGTAATTGCCATTTTAAATTCACTCAAAATGTACCAACGCAGGAAACAATTGGTTCTTATTATGCTTCTGAAGAGTATATTTCACACAGTGATACCAAAGAGGGATTGACCAATAAGCTTTACCATATGGCGAGGTCTTATATGTTGGATTCTAAAAAATCCTTGGTGGAAAAGCATCATTCTGGTGATAAAATCTTGATGGATATTGGTTGTGGCACGGGTTATTTTTTGGATAAAATGAAATCTGCTAATTGGACGACTCACGGATTAGAAACTGATCCTGGTGCTAGAAAATTTTGCAAGGAGAAATTTGATTTGGACGTTCAAGATACTGATGTCTTGTTTGAAACAAAGGCGGCGTCTATTTCAGTGGTAACGATGTGGCATGTTTTGGAACATGTCCATCAATTGAAAGAATATGTCAATCAGATTTTTAAAATTTTGAAAAAGGACGGTACTTTTATTGTAGCTGTTCCCAATTGTGAAAGTGTTGATGCGGAAAAGTATGAAGCACATTGGGCAGCTTGGGATGTTCCTCGGCATTTATACCATTTTACTCCTAGTAGTATGAAGTTATTAATGGAGAATGTAGGTTTTGAGTTGGTTGCTAAAAAACTCATGCCTTTTGATTCTTTTTATGTTTCGATGCTCAGCGAAAAATACAAAAATGGTTCTGGCAATTTGATTGGTGGTTTCGCTACTGGTCTAAAGTCTTATCTAAAAGCTACTTCTGATGTGGATAGGTGTAGTTCGGTGATTTATGTACTTCGACGTGGCTAGAAAATAGGCACAAATGCTTCAATGAGGTTCGATATAAATATTTTTGATAATTTCGTCTTTCATAGATAACCGAGAGAACGGTGCTCTGCACCTTTAGATTATTGGTTTGTATTTTGTTTCTACCAAGAGAGCGGTGCTCTGCACCTTTAGATTAGTATAAAATGCAAGGGAAGCGCGGAGGATAAATATAACGACAGCGCAGCTAAATTTGCGAAAATACGCCCGATGCGAGTGGAAATGTATTGCATTCGTTGGAACAGATGACAAGGACAAAAATTTGCCACAAACCAATAGTAGAGACGTTGCATGCAACGTCTGCCCAACGACCAAACCCGTTCCAATGAATGCAATACATTGTAGCGGGCAGCGGGGAGACTACGAAAGACGGAGATGATCCTCGCCGTACAAAATTTAATTCTAAACATTGACGAGATCCCGAAATGTCGGACCACAGATATTTCTTACGCTACGCTCCATAAATTCGGTTGGACTCGCACACGAGATGACGAGCTTTTTTGTTTGTTTTGAGAAAATCTGCACCTATTGTTTTTCCTATAATATCCAAAACGTTAACACTCGTTAATAAGTTTGAAATATTTATTAATAATCAAAAAATGCTTGTAAAACTCCTATTAATTATTAGTCTGAAATAATTTTTGAGTTAACTGTTAATTCCAGTTAAGGAGTTTTAAATTCCTATTAAAAGTATGTGTAAAAATAAACTATTTATTGTAATGACGTTGCAATAGTACATATTTAGAAACTCAAGTACCTAAGCATAAATAATCGACACATTTCTGAGAATCTCTTTTTCCGCTATGCGTTGTTAAAAAATATCTCCGTAACTCTGCTATGTAGATATTTTTGCCTAACCTAGCGAAAAAATAGCCTTCTCAGAAATGACGATTATTTACGCATAGGTACTTATCATTTCAATAAAATAGGAAATATGGAAAAGCTTAAAAAACTTAACAGATGGACTGGTTTCTTTATCGGTTTCTTTGCCACTTTGGTTTATGCCTTAACGATGGAAGCCTCTACGAGTCTTTGGGATTGGACATCATCGCTGCAAATGATTGGGATCGTCCCATTTATTTTGCCGTTTCTGTAAGCAATGATTCTTATTTGGGATTACAAGATTATTTCCAACTGGAAGGTGTGGCTTATCGTTTGGTTTCTATAAAAAATACGAAGAGAAATAGGTATTCGCTATTTAAGGGAAGAGTCAACACCAATGTCATGTATACCAATTTGATGGATAAGTTCGAGTTTGGAAATATGAATAAGAGAGCTTGTATTTGAATGATGATATGAAAAGAATGACGATGACTGCTTGATGAGGTTGATTAGTAAAGTGAAAAAAATAAACTGAGCCAAAATTTATTATTAGATTTTTTCGATTTACAAGTAAAAAAATCAAGCATAGCAGGGCTATCGAGTGTCGAACCAGGTTATTTTTTTGCCGAAATGTCGGACCATCAAGACGTCGAACCGTAGTAAATCGGAAAAAGATGATGATAAATTGGCTCAAGTTATTGTTTTCGCTTTACTTATTATGAAAATATGCGCAATTTGGAACAAAAACGAAAATTTAGGGTAACAAAAGAGCATAATAAGCAAGTTGTAAAAGCGATTATTGATACGGCAAAAAGGGTTGGTGAAACAGAGTTCGCAGCATTAATGGAGGAAAAGATGTTTTAATGTTACGAAGACCAATATGGAGACGCGATGAATCGCGTCTATACGGAATTATAGGCTTTTTTCCCGTCTATACAATTCATATCTTTAAGCAATGATTTAATCACACTTGTACATCTAAACATCAATATTTTCCAATCTACTTCGTTGAAAATACTCGCCTTAGCCCTGCTAGGTCTCCGTTTTTCGCCTTATAGATTGAAAAATCTTTTTGTTTATATGTACAACTTATGATTTAATCATTACTAATTTTTTTAAATTTGTGTGGATTAAACGAAAAGTATGGAACAGTTTAAAAAACTGAATAATATAGTTGGCATATTAATAGGCATCTTTGCAACGGTTGTCTATGCTTTAACTATGGAATCCTCTGCCAGTTTTTGGGATTGTGGGGAGTTTATTTCTTCGGCTCAGAAAATACAAGTGGTTCACCCTCCTGGGGCGCCAATGTTTTTGATGATTGCGAGAATGTTTACCTTGTTGCCTGATTTTTTGAATAAACCAGAATGGATTTCGATATCTGTAAACTTTATGTCGGCACTCGCCTCGGGCTTGTCTATGATGTTTTTGTTTTGGATAACGACTTTTATGGCGCGGAAGGCATTGTATCGAAATGAAACAGATTTCAGTCAATCATCGGTTTATTTGATGATTGGAGCGGGTGTTATTGCAGGATTGACAGGTACATTTTTAGATACGGTTTGGTTTTCAGCAGTTGAAGCGGAGGTGTACTCCTTATCCTTGCTGTTTACTGCGGTCGTATTTTGGGCTATTTGTAAATGGGAAACCATTGCACACGAACCCTATGCTGATCGTTGGCTTGTGTTCATTGCCTTTTTAATGGGTTGCTCAATTTTCGTTCACTGGTTAAACATGTTAACAATTCCAGCAATTGGCTTGACTTATTATTTTAAGAGATATGACAAACCTAAACCACTAGGAATACTTTTAACCTTACTGATATCAGTAGCTATCATCGTATTCTTCTTAAATATTGTCATTACTGGTATTGTTGGAGCTATGGCAAGTATAGAAATTTCATTGGTCAATAACTTTGGATTGCCCTTTAACTCTGGTTTGATTTTAGGAGTTATTGTACTTCTAGGATTGATTATTGGTGGATTGCTCTTTAGTAAAAAAACCAACAGACCTGTCCTTTTCAATATGATTCTTGCTTTTATTTTCATTTTAGCAGGATTTTCAACGATTGCAACGGTTCCAATCCGTTCTAATGCTGGAACGAGTATTGATATGAACAGTCCAAGAGACTTGGTTAGTCTTGCCTCTTACCTAAATAGAGAGCAATATGGAACGCGTCCATTGGCAACAGGATATTACTATACAGACAAACCAACGGGAGTAAACTATACTGGAAATAGGTACCAAAAAAATGCGAAAAAAGGAAAGTATGATATTGTAGGAAAGAAATTTGATTATGAGTACAAAAATGCCAAATCAAAATTATTTCCAAGAATTCACTCAAGTGATCATACAAGGTTATATGAGCGTTGGTTGAGCTTGAAAAAAGGAGAAAAGCCAACAGGACTTGACAATATCAAGTTCTTTATAATGTATCAGATCAATCATATGTATATCCGATATTTTATGTGGAATTTTGTTGGAAGACAAACCGACCAACAAGGTACAGTAGATGGTAAGAATGGTAATTGGATTAGTGGAGTACCATTTTCCTTTTTAGAAAATCCACGTGCTCCAGACCAGACAAATTTGCCAGATAACATGGCAAATCACCCATATAGAAATACGTTTTATTATTTACCTTTTTTACTAGGTCTTTTAGGCTTTGTCTTTCAATTTGTAAATGATAAGCGAAGATTTTTCATTCTGATGCTATTGTTTTTAATGACAGGGGTTGCCTTAACTATTTATGGTAATTCACCACCAATAGAACCACGTGAAAGAGATTATATATTTGCAGCTTCATTTTGGGCATTCTCCATTTGGGTTGGTCTGGGAATGATTGCACTCTACAGCTTTATTTCCAAATTTGTGAAAAATACTGCTGGTGTTGGTGTTGCCTTTGCAATATGCCTAATTGTACCGATAATAATGGGTGCTAAAGGTTGGGATGAACACGATAGATCAGGAAGGTATACTGCAGTTGCATTTGCATCAAACTATCTAAATTCTTGTGCTGAAAATGCCATCATTTTTACACAGGGTGATAATGATACCTATCCATTGTGGTATGCACAAGAGGTTGAAAATATTCGTACTGATGTTCACGTGGTCAATTTGAGTTTGTTGGGTGTGGATTGGTACATTAACCAAAAGAGAAATAAGGTAAATGATGCAGATCCTGTTCCTATGACCTTGGGACCAGAAGCCATTTATGGTTCTAACAGGGATATGGTGGTATTTAACGAAAATACACAAATCGCACCAGCAGGTAAACACATCAGCCTTCAGAATATCATGAAGTTTATTGGAGATGATAAAAACCAACGAACAACCGTTTCAGGAAATGACAAAATGAGTTATTTCCCAACCAAAACGTTTAGCCTACCAGTTGACAAACAAAAAGTATTGGCTAATGGAACAGTTGCCCCAGAGGATAAAGACCTCATTGTCGATAAGTTGGAATGGACGATATCAAAACGTACCCTATTGAAAAACGACTTAATGATTTTGGATATTATTGCTGCGAACGATTGGGAACGCCCTATTTATTTTGCTGTTTCTGTGGATGATAAGAGCTATATGGGATTGGAGAAATACTTCCAATTAGAAGGTTTAGCTTACCGTTTGGTTCCTATAGAAAACAAGGAGAAAAACAGAAATTCACCTTTCTATGGTAGGGTAAATACTAGAATAATGGGCGACAACTTGATGAATAAATTCCAGTTTGGAAATATGGATAAAGAGGGTGTTTTCTTGAATACAGATATTACTCGAATGGCTTCTAATTTTAGAAGTAATTATATGCACTTGGCAGAAGCTTATTTAGCAGAAGGTAAAAAAGAGGAGGCAATCGCTGTGATGGATAAATGCATTAGTGGGATACCTAATCACAACAATCCATTTAATCTATTTACTTATAGAATGCCATTGATTTATTATCAAGCAGGAGCTGTGGAGAAAGGAAATGAAGTTGCTGAAATAATTGTCAACAACTTAATACAAGAAATTGATTATTATGAAAATATGAACAGTAGTTATTTTAAAAAGGCATTTAAAGGTAACAGCGAACAGTACAAACAGGTTGTTGGTGTTATCATTGATGCTGCAAATCGAGCTGGCGAAACTGAATTTTCAAATAAAATGGCAGAAGATTTGAAAGCTGTTTTATAGTAAAATATCAATCAAAATAACTGAAAGCCCATTGTGTTAAAATTTTAATGCAATGGGCTTTTTTATGTATGATAATGTGTGTTAAGTTTTTGCATCTAATCACTTGCATAGCTGACGTAGCAGGCTTTTACCCGCTATGCTTTAGCGGCTGGCTTTTCTATTCATTTTATCTGTTTAAAAAAGCTGAATACATCCACACCAATTTTTCTTGTTCTCTAATGTAGTCGCTCATCAAAGCGTTTGTTCCTTCGTCATCTGCATCAGAAGATAGGGTAAGTAGCTCACGTTGAAGTACTATTGTTATTTTAAAAGACTCCAATATATTTTCGATTGCTTTTTTTCCGTCACTTACTTCAACACTCTCTTGAATCTTAGAACTTGTTATGTAGTCGGTATAATTGTGTTTGGGTGTATGCCCCAAGGTTAAAATTCTTTCTGCAACTTCATCTATCTTTAATATCAAATCATTATATAGCTCTTCAAATTTCAAATGAAGTTCAAAAAAATTTTCCCCTCTAATATTCCAATGATAGCCTCTTGTGTTTTGGTAGAAAATTGAGTAATTGGATAAGAGTTCATTTAGTTTATCTGTTAATTGTTTAGATTTGACCTTATCAAGTCCGATTGCATTTTTATTATTCATTTTTAAATTTTTAAATTTTTAAATTTTTAAGAATTGGTGTAAAATTAATTAAACACACTCAATTATTCTGTAAATCAAGTCACACTCTGTTGCTTTTCTTTTTTACTTGCTACTGACTTATGAATATGCACAATAGGTTCTGTGTATATTTGCGCATTAGGTTGTACCCTAAACCTATGAATATTTGCGCGTTAAGTTGTACCCTAATCTATGTATATTTGCGCGTTAGGGTTGCACCCTAACCTATGTATATTTGCGTGTTAGGGTTGCTCCCTAACCTATGATCTTTCGTCCTTTCAGGACTTGGTAATTCATAAATCTCTTCTAAATTACGTGCCTCTTTCGGTGTTAGGATTGCACACTAGCCTGTGTATATTTGCACTTGATGATTATTGCGGTTTTATCATAACCTTATTGTACATATATTATGTGCGCGATAGAGTTGTGTTACTGGCACTACCGTTTAATGCTTTAATATTGTCTATTGAGGTTCTTGGGTTTTTCGAATTTCACGAATTAATGTCCTCTTATTAAATATTAACTGTGCTTTGGGGTGAATTTCCTAAAAAGTTTTATTTTCTTTGCAGTGGAAAAGTGGATTAATATTTGCTGTTAATTAACAGCTAAAGAGAAAATTATGGCGAAAACTAAAAATGCTATTGATATAATGGATAAAAAGGCATTAGGCTTTTTCGAAAACTATATCAATAACCCCTCTCCTACTAGCCGTGAGTGGGAAGGTCAAAAATTATGGCTAAAGTATTTAAAACCTTATATTGACGATTATCAGATAGACAATTATGGATCTGTTTTTGGAATTATAAATCCAGAAGCAGAGTACAAAGTAGTCATTGAAGCTCATGCGGATGAGATTACCTGGATGGTAAAGAGAATTACTGATGATGGATTAATTTATGTCATTCGTAATGGTGGAACAGATCATATTATAGCTCCTTCTAAGCGTGTAAACATTCATACAAAAAAAGGAATTGTTAAAGGGCTGTTTGGCTGGCCTGCAATTCACCTTCGTAACAAAGCCAAGGAAGAGACTCCTACTACAAACAATATTTTTATTGATGTTGGCTGTACATCAAAAGAAGAGGTAGTGGCGATGGGTGTTGAAATCGGATGTATTGTTATCTATGAAGATCCTTTCATGGAATTAAATGATCGCTACTATGTTGGTAGAGCAATGGACAATCGTGCTGGTGGATTTATGATTGCTCAGGTAGCTCGTTTGCTTAAAGAAAATAAAAAGAAATTGCCTTTTGGGTTGTACATTGTAAATAGTGTAATGGAAGAGGTTGGTTTGCGCGGTGCTTCAATGATTACAAATAACATCAAGCCAGATGTGGCGATTGTAACGGATGTTGGACATGATACTAGCACTCCAATGATTAAAAAGAACTTGCATGGTGAGTTTAAATGTGGAAATGGTCCGATACTAAGTTATGCGCCTGCTGTTCATAACAAATTGTTAGAGCTGATTACTACCACTGCGAAGAAGCATAAAATTCCATATCAAGCGGAAGCTTTGTCAAGATATACTGGAACGGATACGGATGCTTTTGCATTCTCAAATTCAGGTGTTGTATCGGCATTGATTTCATTGCCATTGAGGTATATGCATACGACTGTTGAAATGATTCACAAAAAAGATGTGGAGTATGTAATTAATTTGATGTATCATTCTCTTTTGAGTATCAAGAAAAATCACGATTTCAGGTATTTTACTGAGGTTTGAAATCTACGATTAATACATATAATAAAAATGAAAAAAGGGCAAACATTTGATGTTTGTCCTTTTTTTATAAGTCGATATTTATTAACTCAAGTTTCGCAGGTTTTAAAAATTAAAATTTAGGCCTGCCCTCAACTTGATTGAGGGAGCCTGCCCTCAACTTGATTGAGGGACGGCTAGTATCTTCTTCAATCAAATAGTCTCCCCGCTGTCCGCTGCAATGTATGGAATAAATTGGAACGGGTTTGTAGACGTTGCATGCAACGTCTCTACGGATTGCTTCGTGGTGAATTTCCCCCAATCATCTGTTCCAATTTATTCCATACATTTCCACTCGCATCGGGCGTATTTTTGCGGATTTGGGTGCGCTGTCGTTATATTCATCCTCCGCACTTCCCTTACTTTGATGTAATGATTTTTACTAAATAAGATTTCAGTATACTGAAATCTTTTCCGAAATCACACTACTATTTTCAGTATACTGAAAACTTTTCTCAAATTACACAACTATTTTCAGTATGATGAATTTAGACAGCCATGATTTTATACAGCCAAGATGGGAATGTATCAATTATTCGCAATTCTCTAATAATTCTGTTTCTACGGTTTCGCCCATTTCTATGATTTTTTTAAAATAATTGCAGGCAACTTCCTCATTCCCCAAATATAAATAAGCGCGACCTATATTGTAATACAACCAGGAAAATTCATATCCTCGATTGATGCCTTCTTTGTAAACCACAATTGCCTCTTCGTACTTTTCTAATTTCATCAATGCGGTTGCATAATTGTAGAGTGCCTTATTTGACATTTTATCAACATCTTTTAAAAAAATATCATTGATGGTCACTTCAATTTCTTTCCGCTCTATAAATGCTGCATTGTTTATTCCGAGTGCTTTTTTTGTTGAGTTGATATAGGCACTCAGAACACCTTCATTATTGCCATGATCTACTTTCTTTAAATATTTTTTAAGATCTTTGTCAAGATTGATTTGAGTTGATTTAAAAATAGAATCTACTTGATATTTTGTCCACTTTTTTTCATTAAAAATATTCAACATTTTCCTTTTAGCTATTTCAACTTGATCGAAATAGAGGTTGATAAAGCAAATAGTATTTGTATTTTTTTCTAGATAATAAAAACTATCTTCACTATTGATAATTGTTTGTGTGAGATAATGAATGCTGTCCTTAATTTCATTTCTATCCAAAAATATTTGAGCAGATAAATTATAAAAATCTGACTTTAAAATAGGATTGTTATTTTCATCCTCTCGTGCATTTACATTTGGATCAAAATTTCCATTGAGATCATAAATAAAAATTCGTTTCTTAGACCAGAAAGTTATTTTATTTTTGAATAATGAATTTAAATCTTCTAAGCCATCAAAATTTAGCAAGACTCCCTTTTCCTTAAAAAACCGTCTAAACTCTAACGACTTCTTACTTGGCAGCAATAGCCTATTGTTTTCCCAAAATGCTTCATTGTAAGGTTGACATACTATTTTATCATAATCATTAACTAAATAATCTGGTCTAGAATAATAAGGCAAATCAAATAGCTCCTCTTTATCATAAAATAAAAACACACCATTGGTTTCAATTCTATATTTATTAAGTTTAATATCGTATTGATAGTCGTAATGAACAGTTATTTTTTGAAATGTACTTTCTTCTGAGTCATCAAAAGTGTATGAAATATTGATGTTAAAATCACTGAGTTGGTGTTCTTCGCTTACAGGATCTAATGGTCGTTTTTTGAGGTTCTTAACAAAAAGCTTGACCTGTACAATTTGACTTTTATTTCTATCTAAACTTATGTTCGCACTAAAGAGGTCTAATTTACTTTCTTTTGGTAAAAATCCAATTTCATATATTCCGTTCTTAAATTCCAGAATAGAATAATTGTAATTACTAAGTATCTTTTTCTTGTTGAAATGTAATGGATTATCTGGAAGCTTGTTTTCTAAATTTTCTAAAATATCATAACCTGAAACAACATCGGTGGTATTTAAACTAACAAAATTAGTACTGTCAACAGGGCTTAATCCAATCCTTCCATTTTTCAATTGCAAATCACCAAAGCCAGTTGGTCGCACTTCCGAATTATAATAGCATTCTAATAATTCAATAGGTGTATTATTCGTGGTGCTTTCTAATGCAAAATACGCCTTGCTTTTATAAGGATCAACCTTTTCCAATTTCTTTTTGGATTCTAATAAAATATCAATCAAAAAATCTAAATTGCTCAGTACTTCGACTGTCCCTAATTCATTTTCATATGGTTCCAAGTAGCATTTAGACTCTTTAAGAAAATAGGATGCGGGCAGTTCTTTTCTCTTGAAAGAAAGATAAGAAATGATTAGGGTATCCGCTTCTGTATATTGCAATGTAAATATGCCATCTTGATTACTTATGGTTCCTTTGTGTTTGCTTTTTTTAACGATGTGAGCGTATGGTAATGGCTGATTGGTACTGCTATCTATTACAAAACCTGTTATTTGCTGGCTGATACAAATGCGAGTGGTGCTAATAAGTAGCATTGCAAAAAAGATGCTTTTTGGGATTAGTCTTAAGGATATTTTTTCCATGATTTGGGGTATTTCACCTCCAATATAAGATAAAATTGGGATATTAGGAATTCTGTAGCCTTGATGTGACTAGAATATGGCAGTCTTTTTTACAGCCAATATTTTTTACAGCCACGATGTGGGGCAGCCGCAAGGGCTGCCCGTACGTATTTATAATCTATTATGTATTTAGTAATCCGTTTAGATTTCCAATATCTACGTTGATTGTCGTGATTTTTGAATCTAGGTCGGCAAGGCTTTTTTCTTCTTGTTTTACATGGATGTCAAATGGATCAAAATTTTGGTCAAGGCGTTCTTTGATTTTTGTGGTGTATGCTTTTATTTGATCGTCAAGTACGCGTTCTAGGTTTTTTCTTCCTTTGGCAATCTCTTCGTCGAATGCTTTGATTACTTTTCTTTTTCTGAAAAACAAGGTCATTCCCGCAAAAATAAATCCGATACCTGCTATTACTCCTCCTGTTATATCAACTGCTAAAGTTTGTGATGACAATGCAAGGATGGTTCCGATAACAGCTAAACCTCCACCAGCAGCTACATCTGGGGCGTAGGATTTGGCTGAAGGAAAAATTTCATCGTCGATAAAATTTTCAGTATTGGAAACAAACAAACTGTAATTCTTTTGAATCTCTTTTATTGCATGTTGCCTTTTGTCTGCTATCTCGCCAAATATCTCGTGGTTGGGTTCTAAAATCGTTTTACTACTTTTCATTTTCAAATCCACCATCTTCACCATCGTTTTGATGCTGTCAGAAATATCGGTCATTCCATCTTCCAATTTTGACTGAAAATTGGTCTGTAATTCATCTTCTAAACGGTTTGTTAACTCGCTCAACCAGTCTTTTACATTTTTTTTGTCAGAACTAAACATTGAAGTAAAAGACCTTCCTGCTAAACTAAAAAAGTTCAATCCTTCCACAAATTCTCCTCTTACATTTCCCGTAATTCGATCATAGTCCTGAATCAAATTGACGACCATTTTATCCACTCGTTCGTAAGACCTTGTTTCTTGTTGTTCCATTGAGTCACGCACCTCAGAGCGAAAATCTAAGTCTGCTTTCAATTGCTCTTTCCTTACATCTACACCTTCGTTGATGTTTGTCATTACTTGTTCAGCCGTACTCACATTGCTTTGCATTTTTAACTTATAAGCATTTACACCTGTTATATTTTTCACAATATACTCTCTCAATACATCAAAACCACTAATGTCTTTGAGGTCTTCCAATTCTTGAATGGCAGAAACGGCAAACACTTGCGGATCTTCAATTCCTTTTTCGATGGCTTGATTTCTCACTCCTTCAATATTGGTTGCCAAATCAGTTGGCTTCATCAAATCTTTTTGTTGAAGGATAAAAATCACTTTTTTCCTCCACTCGGTACTAATGTAATCAAAAAATTCCCAAGCCGATTGACGGTATGGATTTTTTGCTTCAAAAACAAAAACAATCAAATCACTATGCGGAATAAAACGCTCTGTTATTTCTTGGTGATGGTCTATTATTGTATTTGTACCTGGCGTGTCAACAATCGAAATTTTCTCTAAAATTTCTACAGGTAAATAAATTTTCTTTAGATATTCATTTATAGTTTCGTAACTTTCTTCTTCTCCATAAACAATTTGCTGAATAATATCTGTACAAGGATCAGGAGCAACTTTGCAAATTTCTTTGCCTGTATCCAACAATGCGTTGATGAAGCTACTTTTTCCTGCTTTCACCTCTCCAGCAATTACAAATAAAAAGGGTTCTCCCAATTTTTCTCTCAATTCTACCACTGTTTCAGACAATGATTGATTGCCTATATCAGAGGTTAATTGATGTAAATTAAGAAAGACTTTGTCTACTTTTGATTGAATTTCAACCAATGACCTGTCTATAATTTCAGTACTCATTTGCTTTTGTTAATGTATATTTTGGACCACCGAATATGGCGGTGTCACTTCATAATTTGGCACAAGATATGGATATTTTTTTAATGCTTCATGTTAGAATGCTTCAATGATTTAATAAAATGTAAGAATGCAGGAATGTGACTATCAGCAACTCCAACGTTTCAGAACTATTTTAAACCAGACGAGCATCTATTTTTCAAACTTGCAAAACGGAATTTTTGCATTATATAATTGAGGGCTTATTTTGATTAACCAAACTTCAATAAGATGTCAGACAAAAAAAATGATAAACCTAATGAGAAAGAAAAAGGTGAGGAAGAAAAAGAAAAGGGCAACTTATATGACAGAATTGTTAAAGAAGATTCTGATTTTACATTTGATATGTTTATGGAAGTAAAATATGGTATAGAAGTAAAAGACTATCAACCACTTCAAGAAAAAATACCAAGAACACTAGAACGTGAATTGGATGCTTTATACAAAATCACCACAGATGAAGAAGGAGTAAAGTTAATACATATTGAATATCAAACAAAAAATGACAACGAAATGGTTCGTCGAGTTCAAGAGTACAACAGCCTAATCTATAGAAAATACGGCATCCCTGTTAAACACCTTGTAGTATATTATGGAAACGAGAACACAAAGATGATTTCACAACTCCCAGAAGATGCTATATTCAGGGGGTTTGACTTAATTTGTTTAAATGAAATAGAAGCAGAAAAATTTCTAAATTCTTCAAAACCTGAAGTTGTAATTTTAGCTCAATTAGGCAAATATGAAAAAGAACAAACAGAAGAAATATTGAATTCAACAATTAATAAACTTGAGCAACTCCCAAAATATGTGAACAACCCAAGTCGTTACATAAGTAAGTTGTTATTGTACTCAAAATTGCGTAATTTAGATGAAACGCTCACCGAAAAAATAAAAACTATGCCTATTTTCACGAATGAAATGATAAAAGATCACGCTCTTTACAAAGAAGGAAAAGAGGAAGGAATCAAAGAAGTAAAAAAAGAGTTGATAGAACTAAAACAAAAAGCTGAGAAAAAAGAACGCAAACTGAAACAAGAAGCTGAGAAAAAAGAACGCAAACTGAAACAAGAAGCTGAGAAAAAAGAACACAAACTGATACAAGAAGCTGAGAAAAAAGAACAGCAAGCGCAAGAAAAAGAAGTTCAAGCCATTATCAATCTTCACACAAAAGGTGTTGCTATCAAAATCATAGCTGAATCATACGATATTTCGCAAAAGAGAGTCAAGGAGGTCATTGCAAATTGGGAAAAAGAAAAAAGTAAAGATTAAAATAGGTATTCCAGCATTTTTGCATTACATCCAAGCATTGAAGCATTATTTAAAGGGGTGTCTTTCGATGAATTCGGTTTTCATGCTGTCGAATAATTTGGTGGATAAGGCTTGGAGGACCATATTTTTGGAATAGACAAAACTATTCAAATGAACACCTTTTGCACCAAAATTGCTTTTGCTTTCTAATGCGGTTCTACCGAAGGAAATAAAGGTCAACTTCTTTTCAATGGCAATTGCAATGTGTTCTGCCAATAAATTGTGATAAATGGCGTATTTGTTGTTGAATTTTGCTTCATAACCAACAAAATGGCTTTCCATTTTACCATTTACTATAAAATAAGACATAAAAGCGACCAGCTCTCCATCAATATAGTAGCCTTTTATATGGAAATCATCTCCTAATTGTCGTTTGCATTCGAGAAAGTACTCGGCGGTTAGAAAGGTTAGGTTGAATTCAGCGTTATCTGAAATTCTCTTGTACAATTGATGAATTTTCACATATTGTTCTTCTACCTCTTCAAGTGTTAATTCTTTTTTTACAAGCCCTTTTCCTTTTTTCAGCTTGCTTTTGACTTTCACCCTATATTTTGATGATAATGCAGCCAAGTATTCCTCAAAAGTATCCCATTTCACATCAAATTCCATGTTGGGTTGCGCACCGACTTCTTTGAAAGAATATTTGGTTAATTCCTGCCCCCAAGCAATGTCTTCTGGTCTAAAATCCTTAATCATTATAATATTAAGGTTTTCTTCCTTATCAATTGCCGTAATGGCTTGGTGCAAACCTGCTAAATATTGTGATTTATCCGCTGTTTTTTTGAGACAATACCCAAAATCACCCGTGATAAAGGCGTTGCCATTGAGCAATAATTTTAAGCTAAGCCCATTTATGAACTTTTTGGTGTTTGTTTTCGCCCAATCCTGAAAGGAATCACTCTTCCCCTTTTTTATCCTAAGCCCATTGGTTATTTCAATAACTTGGAACAGACAAACAGCAATCAATTCAGCATTTGCATAAATTGAGGCATACCTGAATTTAATATGAGGATTTGCTGTTTCGGCAGCAAAAAGATAGTTCGTGTTTAAAAGTCCCTTGTTTTCCATTACAAAGCCATTCCAATCTGCATCGTTAACATCTGAAATTGATTTAACTATGCAAACTTCAACAGTTGAATCAGCAACTTCCTCAGTTTTGCAAAGCATTTTTATTGGACAATCTAGTGTAGTCTTCATCATCTTAATGTAATAAACTGCAATTTCTCAGTTTATGTTCGTGTTATTTAATTTAAACATTCACTAAGACATCTATTTAACAAAGTTATAACGATATTCGTTTGTCAATACCATTCTTTTGAGTTATTCTTATGACAGTTTATCAAAAGGATAGTATTATTAGTAATATAGACCAAGTTAATTGGTTAACATCTCTTTTATTTTGTGAAATTACTTTTTTTTTGCTCGCTTTAATTTTTAAAGAAACAATTAACAAAAATTTTAGTTTTAATTTTACCATAAACAAACTCCAATTCTGAATAATCATTATGAGATTATATGTACCAAGTATGTTAACCCTATGCAACCTATTACTCGGTTGTTTTGCGATAGTCGCTGTTTTTAGAGGAAACTGGTTCTGGGTTCCGTGGATGGTATTTGCAGCGGGTTGGTTTGATATGTTTGACGGTTTGGCGGCTCGAAAGTTAAATGTGTCCTCCGAACTCGGAAAAGAATTGGATTCGCTTGCAGATATGATCACTTTTGGCTTGGTTCCAGGTGTAATTATGTTTGAATTATTGAATCTCAGTTTTGCAACGACCAACTTGCCTTTTGAGAAAGATTACCTTTTTGCCCTTCCAGGATTTCTAATCACTGCTTTTTCCGCATTGAGATTAGCAAAGTTCAACATTGATACTCGTCAAACAAAAGGATTTTTGGGTCTTGCTACACCTGCTTGTACTATGTTTTTTTTGGGTTTGACAGCAGGACCGCTTGGAAAAGCTGGTATTTTTCAAAATGTCATTTCAAACAGCTACATTTTATATGCGATAACAGGAATTTTTTCGTTTCTATTGGTGTCTGAGATTCCAATGTTCTCAGCCAAGTCAAAAAGTTTTAAATGGAAAGACAATAAAGTTGTTTACCTATTCTTTATTTATTGCATCAGTATATTGATAATATTTGGTGTGATTGGTTTTGCAATCTGTTCACTTTCCTATATTGTTTTGTCGCTAATTCTAAACCAACTAGATAAATGAAAATTTCTACGCCTTCGCAAATCCAAATGGTGGATTTAAAAAAACAGTTTCTTCCATTACAAGATGAAATAGAATCTGGAATCAAAGAAGTCATTTCGAGTGGTGCATTCATAAATGGACCTTCTGTTAAATCTTTCGCTAAAAATCTTGAAAACTATTTACAAGTAAATCATGTCATTCCTTGTGGCAATGGAACTGATGCTTTGCAGATCGCTTTGATGGCATTGGGCTTACAAGAAGGCGATGAGGTGATTACGGTTCCATTTACCTTTGTAGCGACGGCAGAAGTAATGGCACTGCTTAAACTAAAAGTGATTTTTGTGGACATTGATCCCGATACTTTTAATATGGATGTGGAAGCTTTGAAAAATGCTGTTAGTTCGAATACTAAATGCATCATTCCCGTTCATTTGTTTGGACAAACAGCGGATATGGAGCAAATTTGCGAAATAGCAGGTCAGTTTGACATTCCGATTGTGGAAGACAATGCGCAGGCTATAGGAGCGGATTATTTTTATAAAAATGGCAGCCAAAAAAAGGCTGGGACGCTTGGTGCGATTGGTTGCACCTCGTTTTACCCGTCGAAAAATTTAGGAGCTTATGGCGATGCAGGCGCATTGTTTACCAATAATGATGAACTTGCTGAAAAAATAAGATGCATTGCGAATCACGGACAAAAAGAAAAATACTTATCGGACTTTATAGGTATAAATTCACGACTAGATAGCTTTCAGGCAGTCGTTCTCAATGCAAAATTAAAACGATTGGATGAGTACGCAGATAAGCGACGGAGGGCTGCTGCGCATTACGATGGTGTTTTTGCCAATCATCCAAATTTTGTCATTCCATTTAGAGCGGAATATAGCAGTCACGTATTTCACCAATACACTTTAAAATACGATGGCGACAGAGATGCCTTGCGAGCGCGATTGAGTGAGGCGGGAGTTTCGTCAATGGTTTACTATCCCTACCCTATTCACCTTCATAAAGCTTATGAATATTTGGGTTATAAAAATGGCCATTTTCCTGTTTCTGAAAAAATGGGCAAGTCGGTTATTTCATTGCCAATGCATACGGAGTTGGATGAGGAGCAGTTGAATTATATTTGTGAAAATGTTTTAGCCCACCCCTAACCCCTCCCAGGAGGGGAATTTAAAGTCCTGCCCTCCTTATTTATTCTAAAGGGATATTTTTATAGTAAAAATTTCATTACATGTATAAATACGGATTAATTGGTTATCCTTTGTCTCATTCTTTTTCACCAGGATATTTCAAGGAAAAGTTTGAGGCACAAAAAATATCGGACTGTCGTTACGATCTTTATCCTTTGGAAAAAATTGAGGACTTTTTAGGCTTATTAAAAGATAAAAATTTAAAAGGCATAAACGTAACAATTCCTTACAAAGAACAAGTCATTCCATTTTTAGATCAAGTAGAGGGAAGTGCAAAAGAAATTGGCGCGGTGAACACCATTAAAATTGAAGGCGGTAAAACAACAGGTTACAATACCGATATTTGGGGTTTTGAGCAATCTTTGAAACCATTAGTCAAAGATCATCATAAAAAAGCATTGATATTCGGAACGGGCGGCGCTTCGAAGGCGGTAAAATTTGTATTGGACAAATTGGAAATTTCAAATAAATTTGTTTCCAGAAAAAAACAAGGTGACTGTTTTATTTATGATGATATAAATGCAGAGATTCTCAACACTCACCAAGTACTCATCAACACGACTCCATTAGGATTGCACCCCAATATTGACAAGGCTCCAGCAATTCCTTATCAGCATTTAAGCGATGTGCATTTATTATACGACTTGGTTTACAATCCTGAAGTAACAAAATTTATGGAATTGGGTAAAAAGCAAGGAGCTATTGTAAAAAATGGTTATGAGATGTTGTGTTTGCAGGCGGATAGGTCTTGGGAGATTTGGGAGGGGTAAAACAGGTTCTTTTTGGGAGACATTGCATGCAACGTCTCTCAGAAGTACAAAAGAAGGATGGATGAAATCCACTAAAAAAGCAAAAAACGCAGAGCATCTTGGCTTGCGTTTTTCGATTTCCTTCCTTCGACTGAAGGATGAACTTGGAACAAAAGTAATACATTTTAGGTATAGACAATGAAGACAGTCCTAAATATTCACAAGATTCCAGATATTTTCGCCGCTTCGCTCTGAAAATTCTGTTGAACTCGCACACGAGAATGACGCTTTTCTTTTGCTTGTTGTGCTATCTATCATACTTCTCAATAACTGCCATCAACTCCTGTTTTTGCTTTTCATCGCTACTGGTTTGGCTGAGCCATTTTCGTGCTTCTGCAAAACGGCTTAGATTGATATTTGCTCTGGCAAGGTCGAATTTTGCCTCTTCGTAAATAGGATTTATTTTTAAAGATTTTTGATAAAATCCTATTGCTTTTTCGTATTGCTTTTGCTTAAAATAAACATCGCCTAACATATTGATGCTAGAAACATTTATGGGATTTACTTTCAATGCATTTGTTAGATTTTTTTGTGCTGCTGGCAAATTTCCAAGGTGGTTATTTGCCAATCCTTTAAAGTAATCAACTGGTTGTCCTGTGTGTAAAAGATTGTAATAATTCTGGTTTACTTTATCACTTATATTTAAAACTTTTTGCCATTGCTTTTTGTCTGATGCTAACAAGGTTTTTTCAAAAATTTGCATATTATAAATTCTAACAACAGCAATGTATGAAACAAAAGATCCAACCAAAAATAAAAGCACTAGTGGAATTATTGGTTTAATATTTATCTTAAATTTATTATAAACAGAAAATTTATCAAAAACAATAATTGCGATTGCAAACAAAATCAATAAAAGTGCTTGATGTTCTACCAATAGTCTTAGACTTGTAAAATTTGCCAATATGATGTATCCAACAATGCTGGCAAAAAGTACTATAAGTTTTTTTCTGTGCATTTCATCAGCACTTGTAAATGCAATAACGATTCCCATCAAAACCATACCAAATATGGCAAGATATAAAATCATTCCAAACATCCCTGTTTCGGAGAAAACCCATAAAAAGTCATTATGAGGTTGAACAAAAATAGCGTAGTCCATCGCTCGATTTAAGCCATCTAAACCATTTTCGCCGTATCGAATTTTCCAATTATCAGGACCAACTCCAAGAATTGGATTTTCTATTATTAATTGCTTTGTTTTATTCCATTGGACCAGTCTTTCATTAACAGATCGTCCTCTTCCTGTGGTTTGCAAATCTGCCTTTGAAACATACAATGCAAATGATGAGATAGCAATTACGCCAGCCAAACCAATACCCAAAACAGAAAATTTGGCAAAGCGTTTCGAGCTTAAATTTATTTTTTGTTTGGATGATAATCTCAATAAATACCATCCAACAAAAACGATCACAACAAATGCCAACATCGCAATAAATGCTACTCTAGACTGTAATATCAAGATTGTCGATACAGTTAAAATTGCAGCAATTATATAGAAGATTCGTTTGCCTTCATTTACCAAAAATCCTAACAAATTAAAGCCTAATAACAAAACCAACATTGCGGACAATGGGTTTTTATGCCCAAAGCTTTTTTCAATAAAATATAAGTTTCCAGAATTATATTTTCTACCCGATTTTATCAGTTCAAGAATATCATAGTAGGTTAACACACACAATAAAATTGAAAGAATACTAGCAGCTTGAAAAATGAATTTTCTGGTACTAAAATCAGCAATGGAAAATAGCTTTCGGAATAACAAAAAGAAACCAAAAAAGAGAAAAGTCCTAGCCGAGGCATAAACAGCCTCCACTATATTGACCGCATTTATGGTGGGGAAAATTTGCCAAATACAAAAAAAGAAAAATACGATGTCTAAAATGTGAATGTTAAAACTGGATTTTTGCTCTAGATTTTTTTTTAATAAATCTTTTGAAAACAAAATAGTTCCAAACAGCAAAGTTATGCCAGCTACTAACAGTTGAATCTCAGACGATGTAAAACCAACACCAAATTCTGTTAGAATGCGGTAAAGCATTGGCAGCAATAGCAAAACCAATAGAAAATAACATTTAAATTTTATAGTAAAACTCATATTTGCGCATCTAGAATATGAATTTAACACAAATTAGTCTAATCTATCAAAATTTAGGGCATGTAAAAGGTTAAAGTTTGCCTTCGAGTGTTGGAAGCAGTAAAGAGTGCGACTTTGATTACAGTTTGTGAGAAATGCAAAGATTAGGGTTTTGAATCTGAACCTCAGGCAACGGCGAGGGATGGTAAAAAATAATTGACTTCAAAACTCCTGTAATGTTTTTGGAACAAGATGAGAAAATTGCCAAGATTCTTGATACAACTGTTGAATTTGTTGAAGAGGTAAAAACAACCAAACTATAAAGCCTAAAAAAGCAACACTCAAACCTTCACAACAATTGGTTCTGTTAAAAAATACATAACAAAAAGCACGCATATTACTATTGACTTATTGACATAAGCTATAGTAAGTTCAATAAAGGACATTCCCACAAGTTAAGAAACGACTCAAAAATAACTATCCATTTTGATAATATCTTTTGATTTTTTTCTGCGTTATTTTTTTTAACCGTAGCCCAGCTATGCTTAAAAAAAATGTCTTGAATAAAACCAAAATATAAAAATCAAAATTGGACACTTATTTATGAGTCGTTCCTAAAATTGAGTATATTTACTGGTCGTTTCTTTTAACCTAATAACCAATGACCAAAATACTTTTTAGCAATTCTTACTTTTATAAATTAGATTCAAAGCAATGGGCTGGACAGCAACCTTATCCGCCTTATGGCACGATCTATGCTGCCAGTTTTATGAGAAATAACGGCTACGATGTCCGTGTTTTCGATTGCAATCTAATTGACGGTGCCAATGATATTTTATCGACAATTGAAAAAGAGCAACCTAAATATTTTGTTATTTATGAAGATGGTTTCAATTATTTGACCAAAATGTGTCTTACGGTCATGCGTGAAACTGCCTTTGAATTGTCCAAAATTGGTAAAAAACACAATTGTACTGTCATTGTCTCTAGCTCCGATTCAACTGATCATTATGAAAAATATTTAGAGAAAGGGGCAGATTTTGTCATGCTCGGTGAGGCAGAACTGACTCTACAAGAATTGATTGACGAATTGGAAAAAGGTTGCGATTCTTTTGACCACATAAAGAGTATTGCATATAATAAAAATGGCGAAGCTACAAAAACTCCAAAACGTCCTGTCCTCCGTGAATTAGATTCGCTTGGTCAGCCTGCTTGGGACCTTATCGACGTGGAACCTTATCGCAAAATTTGGGAAAACAGTCATGGCTTTTTCTCTCTAAATATTGCAACAACTAGAGGCTGCCCTTATAAATGTAATTGGTGCGCAAAGCCTATTTATGGAAACCGTTACAATACACGCTCTCCTAAAAATGTCGTTGATGAAATCGAAATGCTCATCAACACCTATAATGTAAGATATTTCTGGGTTTGTGATGATATTTTTGGATTAAAAAAGAATTGGGTTCAAGAATTTAAAGAGCTTGTTCAGGAACGCAAACTGGATTTTAAGTACAAAATTCAATCCCGAGTAGATTTGCTTTTACAGGAAGACAATATTGCTGCACTCGCTGATTCGGGTTTGCACGAAGTTTGGGTTGGTGCCGAAAGTGGCTCCCAAAGAATTTTGGATATGATGGATAAAGGCACGCAATTAGAACAAGTCTATACAGCAACAAAACTTCTAAAGAAAAAAAATATCAGAGTTGCTTTTTTCCTTCAATTTGGATATATGGATGAATCAAGGGAGGAAATTGAGCGGACCATCAAAATGGTAGAAGAGTTGGTTCCCGACGATATTGGTATTTCTGTTTCTTATCCTTTGCCTGGAACCAAATTTTACGATATGGTTAAGGATCAAATGTTGCTCAAACAAAATTGGGAAGATTCAGACGATTTGGAAATGATGTATCAGGGTTCTTTTGGCTCAGCATTTTACAAGCGTTTACACCGTTATGTTCATAAATGTTACAAGATAGCAAAAGGTCGTGAAAGTTGGAAAATGTTGTTTAAGTCGCCTTTTAATTTAACGAAAAAACAAATTTTATACGCCTTAGCCATTTTTTATTACATTCCAGCTACCCTACTCGATGCTCAAAGATTAAAAAAACTAGAAAAGCAATAATCACAATAATCTACATGGCACAATTTGAACAAGCAGATTTTGATCCTTCGGCTCAAAATTATGACGATCTATTTACTTATTCAAAAATTGGAAAATTTCAAAGGAATATTGTTTGGAAGTATTTGGAAAAGTACATTTTTAATGATAAAAAACTAAATGTTCTTGAATTGAATTGCGGCACTGGTGAAGATTCTGTTTTTTTTGCTCAAAAAGGACACCGAGTTGTTGCTACAGATATTTCTTCTGAAATGGTGGCAATTGCCAAACAAAAAGCTATTGATAAAAAAGCAAGCCAACTAGTCAATAGTCAAGTTTGTTCTGTGCAAGAAGTCGCTCAATTTAAAGGTCAAAAATTTGATTTGATTTTTTCTAATTTTGGAGGATTGAATTGCTTGGATCGAAACGCACTTATTGAATCTTCTAAAAATTTATCGCATTTATTAAAAAAAGATGGGCATTTCATAGCTGTTATTATGCCTGAGCATTGTTATATGGATTCATTGTATTTCTTTTTTAAATTACAATTCAGTAAAATTTTCAGAAGAGCAACGAAAGACTGTTTGGAAGTAAATGTAAACGGTCATTTAGTGAAAACTTTTTATTATTCACCTGCTTCTTTTTATAAAATGTTCAAAGAAGATTTTACCTTTAAAAAAAATGTTCCAGTAGGGCTGTTTGTCCCACCTTCTTTTCTAGAAAACTGGTATCAAAAATTTTCAGGCATACTCAACACTTTAGACAACCTATTCAATCGCTTTGATGTATTCTCATTTATAGCTGATCATTACTTAATAGATCTTGAAAAAAAATGAATGTACTTTTAACACATGGATATTTTCTTTTTGAAGACCCAAAGGAACAAAAAATCATGAAGCCTTATCCGCCTCTTGGTATTTTATATTTGTCGGCTTACTTGAAACAAAATCAGGTAAAACATGAGGTTTTTGATACGACTTTCTCAAACAAAGAAACTTTCCGTAAATACTTATTGGAACACAAACCAAGAGTCATTGCTTTTTATACCAATTTGATGACCAAATTAAATGTGCTGGAAACCATTCAGTTTTTAAAAAGTGAGCCAAGCTTAAAAGACACCTCTATTATATTAGGCGGTCCTGATGTAACCTACAACAAAGAAAATTATCTAAATGCAGGTGCAGATTTTTTAGTAATTGGCGAGGGTGAAGTCACCTTGCATGAATTGGTTAACAACATCCTTTGTGGCAATCCATTTTTTGATCAGATAAATGGGATTGCTTATAAAAATCCATTTGACAAAGTGGTTTCTAATCCACCAAGAGAAAAAATAAAAGACATCAACACCTTGTCTTTTCCAAACAGAGCGGCAATAGATATGGCTCCATATCTTAAAACTTGGAAAGACAATCACGGTAAAAGTGCAATGACAGTAAGCACACAAAGAGGTTGCCCTTATACTTGTAAATGGTGCAGCACGGCAGTCTACGGTCAAAGTTACAGAAGACGCTCGCCCGAATTGGTAGCAGACGAATTACAATTTCTTAGAGACAATTACAATCCTGACAGCGTTTGGTTTGTGGATGATGTTTTTACCGTCAGTCATAAATGGTTGAAAGAATTTGTTGCGGCATTGAAGGAAAAAAAGGTCAATCTTCCTTTTGAATGCATCACTCGTGCAGATCGAATGAATGAGGATGTGATACAAATGCTCAAAGAAGCTGGCTGTTTTAGAGTTTGGATTGGCGCGGAAAGTGGCTCTCAAAAAATCATTGATAAAATGGATCGTAGGGTGGATGTCAACAAAGTGAGAACGATGATTCAGGAAACGAGAAAAAGTGGCATTGAGGCAGGTACATTTATAATGTTGGGTTATCCTGGTGAGACGGAGGAAGATATTGAGGAAACCATTTCGCATCTCAAACAATCCAATCCTGATTATTTCACCATAACAGTCGCCTACCCGATTAAGGGAACAGGGCTTTATGCAGAAACGCAGGACATTCGCACCACCAATACCGATTGGAATTTAACCACTGATAGAGACATTGATTTTACAAGAACGTATCCCAAGCATTATTATGATCACGCTTTGAGAAGAGTCAATAATGAGGTCTGGTATTTTCAACAAAAAGAAAAAAATAAGCACATCAGTGTATCTGGTGCAAAGTTAAAAATGAAATCCCTCTACGGAAAACTAGGTATGTGGTGGGTACGAAGTAGGGCTAAGGAATAGCCTGAATGCGAGAATGCCTGAATGCCTGAATGCCTGAATGCCTGAATGCCTGAATGCCTGAATGCCTGAATGCCTGAATGCCTGAATGCCTGAATGCCTGAATGTAATTCCAAACATTGTACACAAGAAAAATTTATTAATGTTATATAAAGTTAGTAATTTGTTTCAAAAAATTTAAAATGCTTAACAATTCACATAAACAACTCATTAACGATATTCTTTCATTACCGTACGCTCCCTTACTAGTGAAAGAGATTGAACAAAAATTGCAAGATGAACAGAAAAAAAGGGAACTGTTTTACAATAATGAAATAACTGAATACAAAAAAGTCGAATTTATCAATGGAGAAATAATCATTCACGCTCCTGCAAAAAAGGAACATAATGATGTCACAAGTTCATTGTGTAGCTTAATAAGCATCTATGTTAACAAAAACAAGCTCGGTTATGTTGGCATTGAAAAAATAATGATTTCATTGTCAAGGAATGATTATGAACCAGATATTTGTTTTTTTGATAAAAGTAAATCTGATAAGTTTAAAACTGGGCAGAGTTTGTTTCCTGCTCCTGATTTAGTTGTTGAAGTTTTGTCTAAGCGTACTTCTAAAAATGATAGAGGTGTAAAGTACAATGATTATCAGTCGCACAATGTTTTAGAATATTGGATAATTAATCCCAGAAAAAAAATAATTGAGCAATACAGGTTAGACAAAAAAGGCATTTACGAATTAATACTAAAAGCGGGTAACGGAACAATAGAATCCAAAGCCATAAAAGGATTTAAAATTCCTATAGAGTCTATATTTGATGAGGATAAAAATTTAGAAACTTTGGCAAAAATATTAACAATAAAATGACTCAAATTGCACATGTTCAAAATCGAATGTGTGATGGGAAGCGCGGAAGATGAATGTGACGACAGCGCAGCGAGATTTGCGAAAATACGCCCGATGCGAGTGGAAATGTATTTATGCGTGCGTAGGAACAACCTTCGTGATTTCCCGCACTTTGCATGCACGCATAAATGCATTGTAGCGGACAGCGGGGAGCCGACTTAAAACGGAGATGATACTCGCCGTCCTAAATTTTAAAAATAAGTTTTTGATAAATCAATGGAATTAAAAATTTTCTAAATGCCAACAAAAAAAATATTTTTTAATAATCATAAAGGCTATCAGCTTTCGGGAAAGATTGATCTTCCTTTGAAAAAAAATCCTTTTCCTTTTGTGATTTTTGCACACGTATTTACAGGCAATAAAAACCTAATTGCTTCTAAGCACATAAGTCGTGCTTTGACGATGAATGGTTTTGGTGTAATGCGTTTTGACTTCACAGGTTTGGGAGAAAGCGAAGGCGATTTTTCTGACACCAACTTTTCTTCAAATGTGGAAGATTTGGAAGCTGCGGCTGATTACATAACAGAGCATTACATAGCTCCTTCCGTTATGGTGGGGCATTCATTGGGTGGAGCTGCCGCAATCTTTGCCGCTTCAAAAATAGAGAGCATCAAGGCTGTGGTTTCTATTGGTGCGCCTTCCTATCCAGAACATGTTGCTCATTTATTAGATGACAAGCGGGAAGAAATAGAAAAAAATGGTTGTGCACAAGTAAACATAGGCGGAAGAAAATTTACCATTAAAAAACAATTTCTGGATGACCTTGAAGCACAGGGACACATTCCTGTTATTGAAAATTTGAATCGTGCTTTGCTGGTAATGCATTCACCGCAGGATAATGTTGTGGGAATTGAAAACGCAGCCAATATTTATAAACTTGCCAAACATCCTAAAAGTTTTATAACCTTGGATGGTGCAAACCATATGTTGACCAATAAAGATGATGCATTTTATGCAGGAAATGTTATTGCCAGTTGGGTAAAAAGATACATTGAATTTCCTACAATTGAAAAGTTAGATACAGACAAGCAGGTTGTTATTAGATTGGAGGGAGATGATTTCACGACAGAAGTACAAGCGGGTGATCATTCTATTATTGCTGATGAACCTGTGAAGTTTGGTGGCAATGATTTTGGTCCTTCTCCTTATGAATTACTGAATGCCAGCTTGGGTGCGTGTAAGGCTATGACGTTAAAAATGTATGCTCGTAGAAAAAAATGGGATTTACAAGATGTCTTAGTACATATTAGTTATGCCAAAGCAAATAAATATAAGGAACATCAGGCTGATCCTGAAAACTCAAACAGTCGCATTGATCGTTTTGAAATTGAATTAGAATTGATTGGAGATTTGGATGAGCAACAAAGACAAAGATTGCTAGAGATTGCCAGCAAATGCCCTGTACACAAAACGATGGATTCTCCTACCGAATTTATAACGTCATTGATGAAAGCAGATGAATAAAAAATATGTCCTTCTACTTTTCAAAATATTTCTGTCTAATTATAAAAATGTTACTTTTGTGTTAAGTAATGAAAAAACAATAACTTCATCGTTACTAAATGAAATGATGGGTTATAAAAACATTAATTATGATGATGGTTCTTGGTTGGAATATTGAGTACTGAAAAAAAACTATAACTACAAAAATGACTTTTTTAAAAAATAAGCAAAATGGGGTTTACCTATTATCTCCAATTGTCAATGACTTTGAAGAAATATATTTAAAAGTTAGAGCATTGGAAAATCGAGTTGTCGATCAAGCAACTTTGAAAATTTTACCAAATCCACCTAAAGGTACATCTGGTTACGAACAATGGATGATGCGTAAATCCTCCACTAGAAGATTCATGCAGTGCCAAACATTTTTAGAAGCAAAAAACATTCTAGACATCGGTTGCGGCAATGGTTGGTTTGCTAATAAAATGGCAAAGCACAATTCCAATACAAATGTGTTTGCCCTTGATGTAAATTTGTTTGAATTGAAAGAAGGTGCAAAGGCATTTGATCGTGAAAATCTTCATTTTTTATATGCCGACATCTTCCATGCTAATTTGCCAGCCAAGCATTTTGATCTAGTTGTTTTAAATAGTGTCATTCAATATTTTGATGACGTTCCCAAGTTATTTGATCGTATTTTTTCTCTTTTAACGGATGATGGAAACATACACATCATTGACAGTCCATTTTACAAAACCAATGAAGTAGAAGCTGCGAGAAAAAGGTCGCAAGATTACTACGAAGGATTGGGTTATCCTTCTATGGCTGATAATTACAATCATCATAGCTGGGACGTTTTAGCGCCTTACAATACCAAAAAAATGTACAACCCTACTCGTCATAAATTAATCAACAAAATTAAAGGAAGGAAAGACACGCCTTTTTGTTGGATAAAAATCTGTAAATGAATTATGAATTATGAGTTATGAATTATGAATTCCTGTGGTATTTGCGCACTGGTATCAATTATGAATTCCTGTGGTATTGCGCACAGGTATGAATTACGAATTCCTGTGGTATTGCGCACAGATATAATTATGAATTTAACCACAATCTGCGGTAGAGACAAGGCATGCCTTGTCTGATGATTCAAACGGAGATGACACTCGCTGTATTAATCATTTATACTTCTCCTATTGACCAGATTTTACATATTTTTCAACAATTGCCAAAGGTTCGGTAGGTGTAAATTCAGGAAAATTCCAATTGTATTCTACTTCTGTCATTTCCATTTTGACAATTAAGGTGTTGGCAGTTAGACTTACAACCTCCATTTCCCAAATTGGTCCATAATCAGCTGTCAATCGGATGATGTTGTCATTTACTACTTCGTAATCACCAGTCACATAAGTTCTGTAATAAGAATTGTCAGCTTCAAACTGAAGATAATGGGCAGTAATACTAGAATTTATGTCTTCAGAATCTATTCCATTGATTGAAACATAGTCAAGACTCCAACCACCAATAAGATCAATTGGCTCCACTACCACATTATCACAGGCAATAAAAAATGCTAAAAAAAAGAAAAGAGACAGTACTTTTAAGATTTTCATAGGATTATTGGTTTTCTTAGAGACAGATGATTAATAAGTGTCTGATTTTAACCAAAGAGATTTTTTAAAATATAAGCGGTTCCCTGCCGGGACGAAAAACGTAGGCATAGCAGGACTCTGACGAGACTTTTTAAGGCGCTACTACCAGAAAGTTTTCTCTACTTTTTTTCAAACACTTGAACATAAGCCTGCTCCATTTGCTCAATTTCATTATCACTCAGTTCCTTGTAAAATTTCCGTTTTCGATTAGAAAGTTTTCCTTTATTCTGGTGAAGAAATAAAATCATGCGGTCTACTTTGGCATCTGGCATATCTACTATATTTTGAATATCCTCCTTAAGTTCATCATAGCATTGAAGGAAAAGTAGTTCTTCTGGCATATCTATATTAACGGTAGATTGTATTGCTCTTGCCAAAAATACAGTATGATTGGTTAGGTCTGGAAATCTGTATAATGGTTCTATTTCAGATGCGTTATTAACCGTCATTTCTCCTAACTCATTAATATCATATTTCACCTTGCGCCCAATCAGCTTAGAAAGCAACTCTAAGGTAGTATCATACTCATCCATATTAGCAAGTATTTGAGCAGAAACAGGAAGTATTGTACTATTGGGCACGATGCCTTCACATACTAAAATATCATGAATAAGAAAACGATGGATTCTTCCATTACCATCTTCAAATGGATGGATATATACGTAACCGAATGACACCATTGTGGCTTTTACAATGGTTTTAGTTGATGTATTTTTTTTATTCAGATCGACTAGCCCTTGCATTAGAGATCTTACAAATTGTGGTGGTGGACATACATAATGTACTTTTTGTGTATAATCTCTCATTGTTTGACCAACATAATTCTGAAAATCTCTAAATGCATCATCTGCATATCTTGGGTCCACAATAGTGTTTTGTAAACGCACCAATTCTTCTTCAGATAATGATTCTTCAAAGGGCTTTTGCCCTGCTTCTTCAAGTAAGGTTATGAACCTTTCAATTCTGTCTTCAGATGGTTGTTCTTTTTCTATTTCACTAGAGGATTTTGATTCTTTTTTATAAAGATAATAACTAGCTCTTTTAAAAATCTCTGGAGGATATTCATGTTTTAAATTTTCAATCGCCTCTTTAATATCCCAATCAAGTAACTCCATAAGTTCAGTAGTTCTTCTGATTACTGGGCAAAATTCTTTTGAGCCTAGAAGGTTATCGTTTACTTTCCATTTAGCTATTTTTTTAATCTCTCCTGTGATATATCGAGAGGAGTCCAGTACATCTTCGTAATTAGTAGTCTTGACATTTATATCTATTGATTCGCCTCCAGTAAACTCATATAAAAAACCAATTATTCTCGAATATTTTCGATTTGGTTTTACTTTGATATAATTTACGACTGTTTGATATTCAACAGAAGTAAAAACCTTCTTGATGAACGCCAGATTAAAATCATCATATTTTAGAGCAAATTCCAAATGAGACATCGGGTCTTCATCAACATCATATTTTGCATTAAAAATTCGTACAACAGTATTTGTCGAACTTGATTCGGTTTTGTCCGTTGTTCCAATGTATGACTCATGCGTCAATCGAAAACCTTGGATGTTTAAATTTTCTTGAAGCCACGTAAATCCTACTTCATTCATTTATTTTCTATTTACTGGGGTAAATATAGTTTTGAAAAAGTAAATTTAGTTTTTTTTACTCATTTGAAGGTAAATTCGGTTTTATTAGTGTAAAATTAGTTTTTTATTCCTTTTTTTGTGTAAAATCGGTTTTTTTAGACAGATTCTTAGGTAAAATTATTTTTTTAGACTTTACATTCAAGGAAACTTAGGGAATTTTGAAAAATCTCTCTTTCTTTTTTCTAAAAATGCATCTCTTCCTTCTGCCGCTTCATCGGTTCCGTAAGCCAATCGAGTAGCCTCTCCAGCGTATACTTGCTGTCCCACTAATCCATCGTCAATTAGGTTGAAGCCAAATTTCAACATTTTAATTGCTGTAGGGCTTTTGGTCATGATTTCTTGCGCCCAATCGTAAGCGACTTGCTCCAGCTCTTCATGTGGAACGACTTTGTTGACCATTCCCATTTCATAAGCTTCCTGAGCAGAATAATTGGCACCTAGAAAAAATATCTCTCTCGCTCTTTTTTGCCCGACTTGACGCGCCAAATAAGCAGAACCAAAACCACCGTCAAAACTCGCCACATCGGCGTCCGTTTGTTTAAAAATTGCGTGTTCTTTACTAGCGAGCGTTAGATCGCAAACTACATGCAGGCTATGTCCGCCGCCAACTGCCCATCCAGGTACAACTGCAATGACCACCTTATTCATGAAACGAATTTGACGCTGAACATCTAGGATGTTAAAACGATTGATTCCATTCTCTCCTTTATAACCCGTTGTTGATCGGACACGTTGATCGCCTCCTGAACAAAATGCCCATCCGCCATCTTTGGGAGATGGTCCTTCTCCTGTGAGCAATACCACACCAATTTCCTGACTTTCATGACAAATGATCAAAGCCTCCCACAATTCATCGACTGTTTTAGGGGTAAATGCATTTCGACATTCGGGTCTATTGAAAGCAATTCTCGCCACACCGTCCAGTGTTTTAAAGGTAATTTCCTCATATTCCTTTTCAGATTTCCATTCTAGGTTTGCCATTGTTTTATGTTTGTGTTACAAATTCTACAAATTTAACAATTAAAGTATTGGTTTATAGAATTTCAAGTAGTTAAAGATAATTACTACTCAGGCTCAAAGTAAATATAAGACTTAAATCTATATCATAAAAGAAATTAATAAAACTCTACAATTTAAGTCTCTCCTACCAATTATTTGACTACCTTAAAGGTTTTTAGCCTTTAAATGTGTTATTTGGCAAAATTAAAATTGTTTAAGAATTCAAATGACTATCCGCCGTTGCGGACTTATTTATGAGCCGTTCATTAAACAAATTTATTCTATATAAACCCAAGCAGAAAATTTAAATTGAAAAAAAAAATAACAATTGGTAGGAAAGATAAAGCCGACTTCCCTGAATTAGGGCTGGAAAATATTGACATAAAAATGGATACTGGTGCTTTCACCTCTTCTATTCATTGCCGCAAAATTACAACTAAGGAAATTAAAGGAAAAGAAGTCTTATTCTTCACCTTACTTGACCCCTCACATCCTCATTACGATAATAAAGAGTACTCTACTAGCAAATACACTGAAAAGCAGGTTAAAAATTCGTTTGGAGTTTCAGAAAAACGATTTATTATTGAAGCGGATATTAAAATTTTTGGAAAAAAACATCCCATCAAATTATCTTTAAGTGAAAGAGGGGAAATGAGATTTCCAATTTTAGTTGGAAGGCGTTTTTTAATGGGAAAATTTATTGTTGACCCGTCTAAATACGATCTTTCTTATAAAAATGCACAGAAAAAAATAAATAAAAAAAATTAAACTAAATCAAACTAAAATGAAAATAATCATATTATCGCGTCAACCCAGTTTATATTCCACCAGAAGATTGGTAGAAGCAGGCGAGAAATTAGGTCACGATATAAGTGTCATTGACCATCTGAAATGCAATATTGAAATAGAGAAAAAGAAGCCTAAAATATACTACAACGGGACTTACTTAGAAAATGTAGATGCCATTATTCCTCGTATTGGAAGTTCAGTCACTTTTTATGGAACCGCTGTTGTCCGCCAATTTGAAATGATGAATATATTTAGTGTTGTCGAATCTCAAGCATTGGTTAGGTCAAGGGACAAGTTAAGAAGCTTACAATTACTTGCTCGCGCAGGTGTAGGATTGCCAAAAACAACCTTTACAAATTTCTCTAAGAATGTGAATCATATAGTCGATTCAGTTGGAGGGGCACCTTTGGTTTTAAAATTATTGGAGGGAACACAAGGCTTGGGTGTAATTTTAGTAGATTCAAAAAATTCAGCAGGTTCTGTAATGGAAGCATTTAATGGATTGGAAACAAGAATTATTGCTCAAGAATTTATCGAGGAAGCTGGTGGAGCAGATATTAGAGTATTTATCGTTGACGGTGAAATTGTAGGAGCAATGAAACGACAAGGAAAAGAAGGAGAATTTCGATCAAATTTACACAGAGGAGGCAGTGCTAAAATCATAGAATTGACAGAGGAGGAAGCAGAAACTGCCTTAATTTCAGCAAAAGCAATGGGGTTAGGAGTTGCGGGAGTAGATATGTTACAATCAAAGAGTGGACCTTTGGTTTTAGAAGTAAATTCCTCTCCTGGTCTTGAAGGGATTGAGCGAGCAACTGGTACTGATATTGCAGAAAAAATAATTAGATATGTTGAAAGAAATGTACAGAGATAAATTGACATTGCTGGGTACTGAAATTAAGCGAGGAGATAGCGTATGTTTACAATTCGATGTTGCAAAATTGCATACCAGAAATAGTATTAAAGTTCCTATATTTATTGAACGAGCCGAAAAGGATGGACCTGTACTACTTTTTCTAGGTGGTGTTCACGGAGATGAAATAAATGGGGTAGAAATAGTAAGAAGAATTATTCACAAAAAAATAAACAAACCAACTAGGGGAACCATCATTTGCATTCCAGTTTTTAACATTTTTGGGTTTCTAAATTTATCTCGGAAATTTCCTGATGGTAGAGATTTAAATCGAGTATTTCCAGGTTCATCTAAAGGCTCTTTGGCAAGTCAGTTTGCACATGAATTCAAAAAGGAGATTGCCCCCTTTGTTGATTACGTTATTGATTTTCATTCTGGAGGTGGCAATCGAGTCAACATGGCTCAAACTAGGTGTATGTTAGAGGATGAAAAAACTTTGGAAATAGCAAAGGTCTTTGGTGCTCCTTTTATAGTTCAATCAAAGCAAATCCCAAAGTCTATAAGAGAAACCTTCCAAAAACTAGGAAAAATATCATTACTATTTGAAGGTGGAAAATCTATGCTTTATGATGAAGAAGCGATACAGTATGGTGTACAAGGTGCAAAGAATGTGATTCGTTTTTTGAAAATGAAAAGGTGGAAACAGCATCTTTTTGATGATCCCGTTGTTGTCAAAAAATCAAAATGGTTGAGGGCATCTCATTCTGGAATGTTTCATGTTCGTATTAAAAATGGCGAATGGGTCACAAAGAAAACCATATTGGGAATCATTACCGATCCTTTTGGCGAATTTGAAAGGAAAATCTATGCTCCATTCGACTGTTATATTTTTTGTGTAAATATTTCTCCAATTGTAAATCGAGGTGATGCAATTTTCCATGTGAGTTTGGAAACAGAAGAACATTGATAATAAATCTCACTTACTAAGTACAAAATTTAACTACTTTTTCTAAATAAATTTTATTTTCTAAATTTATATGGAGATAGTAAATCCCACTTTGAAAAGATCGAACATCTATTTTATTGTTCATGATTTTCATTTTATTGAGAACATAAATATAGTTTAAATTTTGCTCTTATGCTATTTGGGTAATCATTGGTATGTAGTGGTTCAAGTCTTAAATCCTTGACACTCTAAACTTCGTCTTTTTCACCTGTTCTGCGTTAAAGAACCTTTCCTTTAGCTTTGTAAAGTCAAGAACCTTTGCCTTGAACATGCAAAAAATACTTTGTTTATACTGTCAACTATTTAGGACTTGAACCAGTAGCAATTCTCGGTTTTGAGTGGCTAAAATATTTTTTTCATAAAATATTAACTATGTATTAAAAAGTTCTTTTAAAATTTAATATTTAAAAAATCACATAAGAACAATGCATTGAATCAAATCATTTATATACAAACACCTTACACTTTAAATAAAAAACTAATAAAATAAATTAATACTATTTTGTAATTAAACGAAGCATTTCTCATATACAAATAATAATAAATATCCTTTTGAAATATAATTTGAAAGCATAACAATTAAGCGACAAGTTCCGTACAAAATAACTGTTTATGGAAAAATAGAAAAGTGAAACGAAATTAATAACTAGTCCCAATTTATTATCATCTTTTTCCAATTTCCTTCGTCAAAAAATTAAACCGTAGCCCTGCTATGCTTGACTTTTTTTTCTTGGAAATCAAAAAAGTCTAACAATAAATTTTGGAACTACTTATTTATTTCATTTCACTAACTCGAAGATCAATCTTCCCATTTGAGTTATAATATTTTTCGACAACCTCCAAATGTCGATTTTTTTCAAATAACATTCACTCCTCTTATATATTTTACAACAATTTACAACATTTAAAAGACAAAAATTTATTCTGCGTAAATAAATACATTCGTTTTTCGAATCTATCTATTTAAAGTTGTGTTGATTTCTTACCAAGATCGGCTTGACATTTTTTAACCAAAATAAAACTAATTATGCTCCAAGCTACTAAGCACATGCTTGTACTGTTGATTCTATTATCATGCATTTCTCTAAAAGGTCAAAATGCAAATTAGAAAATCAATTACGAATTACGAATTAGAAAGTCAATTACGAATTATGAAAATCAATTACGAATTATGAATTAGAAAATTAGCTAAAAATTCCAAACTTATCCATTAGCATGCATAAAAAAGGAGACTTGATAAATCAAGTCTCCTTTCACTATTTAAATTAAAAACTTATTTATTTATTAGTGCTTAACAAATCTTTTAGTAACAGATCCTTCTTTAGAAAGCATTTGTATAAAATAAGAACCATTGTCTAATTGAGAAATATCAATTTGAGAATTATTCAAAGAACCAACTGCTTGATCGTTGAACTCTTTTACTAATTTACCACTTATGTCAAAGATGGCAAGTTTGATATTTTCTTCTACATTAAGACCAAATTCAAGGATGATATAATCTGAAGCCAAAGTAGGATGAATGTTCATTAACTTTCCCTTTGATAAAACAGAATCAGTAGCACCTGTTTTAGAAGCAACACCACCAGAGATACAGAATGTAGTACTTTGCTGTGCACCAAAACCGCCTCCACCAGAAGCTAAAATTTCTCCATTAATATCTTTTAGTTGGTAATTCCCACATAAACCAGGGGAAACTCCCAAACCAAAACTCGCTACAATTGAACCTGCAATAATTGTTGTACCTGGTGTAATAAATGTACCAGTAGCTGCTGCATTTGCTCTAAATGGACACATTCCATTATTTAAAGCATCATAGAATCTTAACGTGTAACAACCATCAGCCAAACAAGTATTTTCAGTTGTAGAACTGTTTCCAGTCATCATTCCATAACTGCCACCAGAAGAAACAACAGCACCACTTCCATCGGTTATATCCCAACTAGTTTGTCCAGGGAAACCATCAAATTGAATGTCTAAATCTAAAGTTGCACAAGAGGCATCACAGATAAAGTTATTGTTATAATCTTCAAATATTTGAAGGTTTCTAAATTCAGAAATACCATTTCCAGTTGCGTCATCATCCGCAGTAAGAACAAGATATTGGAATAAGCCTGTAAAGTTATTTGCTATAGGAATAGAAAAAGTTTCCCAATTACCACTACCACTATAAGTAGTATTTGAGAATGTACCTCCAAAACCTTGGTTTCCATAAACAACAATACGGTGATCTGGTGTAAATATCAAATCGTTGTCAAAACCTACTTCGTGAATTTCTCCTTGTACCGTACTTCTAAAGTCAAAAGTAATTACCGTATTTGGTGTAAACGTATAATTTATAGGAATCGCTTTCCAACCATTACCAGTAATTAAAACTTCATTCCCTCCATTGCTAACTGTCGCTGTACCATTGTCATTATCACCAACATCGTAGCCAACAATACCATTAAAATCAAAATCCGTACAATCATCAGGAGGACAAGTAGGACATAATGTTCCACCACAATCAATACCTGTTTCATCTTGATTAAGAATTCCATCATCACAAGTAGGAGGACCACAAGCAGCAACAAAATCTTGCGTACCATCTGTTACACTAGCTGTGCTTCCTTCTGAAGAATTGTCCCCTAATCCACGACGTGCAAATGCTTCTCTAATAAGGCAATTATAAGTACCATTATACAAAGCGGCATCTGCTGCTAAAATCCCATCACGACCACCAACAAAACCAGGGCTACAAGGTTGTAATTTCATCCCTTCAATAACCAAAGCCATAGCAATATTGTTTCCGCCTGTTCCATAATGTATGTCTGGATCATAACCAACAAGGTCGATCAAATCCCAAGTCATTTCCCACAACATAGCACACCAAACAGAACCTACTCCGTGAGGAATAGCCTCATTAGCAATATCATTATAAGTATGTGGGTTGATAGACATATCACAAGTATACGGATAAGTTCTAATACCACTTCCAGTAGTTGATTGCCCCAAAGCAAATGTACCTACTGGTCTAACATCATTTCTTGTATCTCCAGGCTCAATGGTCATCATTAAACCAATATAATCACTCCATCCTTCACCCATTTGCTCACTGTTACCAAGGCAACCACTATTGGTTCTACCACCAGTCAAACGAATTGAAATTCCATGTCCATATTCGTGAGCAACAATTCCATTATCAAAATCACCATCTCTATCAGCAGTATTACCAGAAACTAAAGTGGTATTAACTGTAGGAATTTGAACACGGATGTTAGCACAATCTGCTTGACTAATCATCACACAAGGAATGTTTACATTAGCACCATCTGCACCAGGGCCCATTGCAATAGATGCACCAGCAACATTGTTACAAACCACAACTGCAATTGCACCTGCATTTTGTGCATTTAAACATTTCAAACCAAATTCACAATTTCCTCTATCAACAATTGCGATATTTCCATTTATAGCCGCTCCATTAGCCAATGCATTACAACCTTCCGTAGGTAATGCTGTTCCATCATTTACTTCAACAAGGTTACCTGTAACATTAAAAACACTTTGACCAAATTGCGCAGATTCGAAAGTATATCCACCAGCAATAGTAGCTGGAGAGTTTACATTTAAATTACCAGAAGAAGCACCAGTCCATAAATACATTTGCATGTAACCATTACCACCATCTGCAGGAGTAGAGAAATTCGCATTATTTGTACCACCCCCATCTTGAGCATCTGCTATTACATAATCTCCAGCTGTTCCTCCATTACCATAATTATTTTGTTGGAAGTTACCACTTGCTTCATCAAAGCCATATTGATACCAAACATCGTGTACTAAATTGTTCCAGTAAAATAAGTTAGTAATACCAGCAGATCTGTTAGGATCAGTATTTGGGCTTTGGTTTAAATTTAATGCATAATCAAAATCTAATGAAGCTGTACCATTTGGACTAAACCCAGTTCCATCATTGCCATTTGCATCTTCCATTGCCCAAACATTATTACCTCTTGTAATGGTATATTCTGCACCTGCTGCACCATTAATATCGTGCCATCCAAAAGGAGATGCATTTGCATCAGCAGGGTTAACAACCAATTGACGAACACCGTGAATAGGGCTTTCTACTGGTTCTGGATATACGCGGTATGAATCTGGAGCAACCATTGCAGCTGGCTCTTGTGATGCTTCTGCTTTATGGTTGTGTTGATGGAAGTGTGTATGATCTTGGCAATTAGCATCTCCAAAATCACAATATAAAGTCCAGTTAATTTTATGTAAGATTTCTCCTGTTCTTGCATCTACTCTAATACTAAAATAGTCAGCATCTTGCTTTTCATCAATAGACATATCCCAGCACAAACGCAATTTTCCATTTTCTAGTGGTTGATAAACCAACTGCATAGGAATCTCCGTTCTTGAAAAACTTCCTCCAGAAAAATTTGTAATACGTTCACTTTCTGATACTGCAATAGGCATTTTAGATTTATCATAATTCATCGCATCAGCAACTTTACCAAGAGCACTGTATGCATCTAAACTAGCTGTCGTAGTATTAATTTTTGAATCAATGTTTCTAATAAATTGGTTTTCCATGCTAACTAGCTTTCCGCTTTTAGCAATGTGAACTCCCATAACAGCATTATAAATTGGAATACCCTTGTACTGCTGCTGTAAATAATAATGGGTAATCCCACTGCGTTTACTAACATGCGAACTCGTAATTTGATAGTCCGAAATATCAGTTGCAGTCTGCTCGAATTCAGCTGCTGATTTCTTCACAAAATCATCAAGTTGATTTTGAGCGAATACTCCTTGCCCTACGAATGTCAGCAACAACATAGAACAAATAGATTGAATGATTAACTTCATCAGTAAAATATTTATATATTATTAAGTTTATAAAAAATGCAATATTGATCTGTCTGTGTATATCTTATACCTAAAATAACACAAACATTAAAATAAAGTTTAAATCAAGTTGCTTCCCTCCAATTTTTTAGGTAACGCAAGGATTGCTCCTCTGATACTCTAATTCCTTTAGAAGTATGCAGTTAAAGCATCGAATTGATAATTAGAGAACAATTAATCATTCAATATTAAATATTATATAATCTAAACTTTGTTGTGTGCTGTGTCTAAACTTTGTTGTGTGTGTTGTGTTATTCAAAACTAAGTTAAGGTTATTTTAAAAATTTTTAAGACAATCTAGCTAAAAATAAGATTTGTAATAACATAAATGACATCCTTAATACATCAGTTCTTTTCTTAAACGGCATTTTATTAAAAAAAAGAGAGACACAATAATCGTGTCTCTCTTATAAATTAATATCTTAGTGTTTAATAAATCTTTTAGTAACCGCTCCTTCTTGCGAAATCATTCGAATAAAATAGGAGCCTCTTTCAAAATCTGAAACATTAAGCTGCATATTTCTCCAACTGTCAGCTGCCTGACTATCGTATTGTTGAACTAATTTTCCACTCATATCATAAATAGCAATCTGAACATCCATTTCTTTATCAAAACCAAATACAAGATTGATAAAATTGCTGGTCAAAGTAGGATAAACCATTAACAACTCTCTATCCATTTCATCCACGTTTGTGTTACTTGTAGTTTTAGAAGCCACACCACCTAACAGACAAAATGTGCTGTTTTGTTGTGCACCAAAACCACCTCCACCTGAAGCCAAAACTGTTCCATTGCTATCTTTCAAATTATAGTTGCCACATAAACCAGGCGTAACCCCCAATCCAAAGCTTGCTACAATAGAACCTGCAATAATTGTTGTACCTGATGTGATAAATGTGCCAGTAGCTGCTGCATTTGCTCTAAATGGACACATGCCATTATTTAAAGCATCATAAAAATTTAAAGTATAACAACCGTCAGCAAGGCAATTAGTTTCTGTTGTTGTCGTGTTTCCAGACATTCCTCCATAGTTGCCACCACTTGCCATAATTGCACCATTTGCATCTGTAATATCCCAGCTAGTTTGAGCTGGAAATCCATCAAATAAAATATCCAAATCAACACCAGCACAGCAAACACCTGGAACCACTTCTATTGTCTGAGGGGTTCCTACTACATCTATACAATTCGTTTCCGTAACGGTAAGATAACCTGTCGAATTATTCCATTGCACTGTAACTTGATTGTTATTGGTAGAAACAATTGTTCCATTTACAACATCCCAACAAAAAATTGAATTGGCATTGGCTGATACTTGATAAGTTTCTGTTGCTCCATCGCAAACAGTTAGCAAGCCAGCAGGTAATGGCGAATCATACACCAATGTTTTATCATATAAAAAATCTCTAACTTGAAAGAAAATAGGATCCCAATATTGATTTGGGAAACTCGTTGTACCACCATAAACAGTATGCCCTTCTCCTGGATAAGGATGAAAATTATGACAAATATTTAATGTAGACATCTGTGCATCTATAGGTACTGCACCAAACATCGTTGGAGCTGTTGGAAAAAGACCGCCATATGGTTCATCTGTATCATAAGGCACCGTAGTGTCATCCTCTCCGTGAATAATAACAGTTGGAATATTATCTGCTGCATCAATCATATTTATATCCAATAATGCGCCCCAAAGATCAATAACGCCAGCAGGCTTGAAAGGTTGAACATAATTGTTTCCAACAGATTCAATTGTTCCAATGCTTGTCATAGACGGCAAAAGTTCACTGTTATCCATATACGCTAAATGCAGCGCACCAATAGCACCTGCACTTGCACCTCCTACATAAATATGATCTGGATCAATGTTAAAACCCATATTGTTTGGGTCTTCTAATAAGTAACGGATAGCAGCATGAGCGTCTTGCACGCAACGGTACATTGCTCGCTCTACTCTATCTTGTGAAGTAATCATACTAAAAACGTTATCCAATCTATAATCAGGAGCAGCACAAACATAACCATGCTTAGCAAGCCTTCTACACATTGCATCTATATCACCAGCATTTCTACTTCCTCCCAAAAAAGAACCACCAAAAATCATAAGTACCAATGGTCGCTTTGCTAGATATTCTTGAGATGGATCAGGTTCGTAAAAATCTAAATCTAAGTCCTCGTTAAAACCTGCAACATTAGGTGCATTTGTTGAAAATGTAAGATTCGGAGTTTCTACAATATTGGTAAAAACCTCTTGTAAATAACGATCAGACTGACAATCCGTTGGCTGTGCATTTATCATAATAAAAGAACAATAAAAAAGCAACAGAAGTGTAGATATTTTTTTCATATCATTTAGGTATTTTCATAAGTCTGCCTAGAATTATAGATTTGATAGATTTTCTAAGCAGACTTTTAGTATAAAATTAATGTTTAATAAATCTTTTTGTAACAGCACCTTCATCAGAAAGCACTTGAATAAAGTAACAACCGTTTTCTATTTGAGAAACATCCAATTGTAAGGTTTCCCAATTACTAACTACTAAATTATGGAATTGTTCAACTAATTTTCCGCTTACATCATAAATAGCAATTTTCACTTCTGTTTCTTCAGCAAAGCCAAATGCTAGATTTACAAAATTATTGGCCAAAGTAGGATAAACCATCAACAACTCTCTTTCCAATTCAATTGCATTTGTATTATTTGTCGTTTTAGCAGCCACACCACCTGACAGACAAAAAGTACTGTTTTGTTGTGCACCAAAACCACCTCCGCCAGAAACCAAAATTGTTCCATTGCTATCTCTCAACTTATAGTTACCGCATAAACCAGGCGTAACTCCTAATCCAAAACTTGCTACAATTGAACCTGCAATAATTGTTGTACCTGATGTGATGAATGTGCCAGTGGCTGCTGCATTTGCTCTAAATGGACACATTCCATTATTTAAGGCATCATAAAAATTCAAAGTATAACAACCATCAGGCAGACAGTCACTTTCTGTAGTAGTAGTATTGCCACTCACTCCTCCATAGCTACCACCACTTGCTACAACTGCACTATTTGCATCAGTAATATCCCAACTAGTTTGTCCTGGAAATCCATCAAAAAATATACTTAAATCCACACCTGCACAACAAGCACTCGGCACAACCTCTATCGTTTGAGGCGTTCCTATGACATCAATACAATTTGCTTCTGTGACCGTAAGATAACCATTTGAGTTGTTCCATTGAACAGTAACTTGATTGTTATTTGTGGAAATAATTGTTCCATTTACCACATCCCAACAAAATTGTGAATCGGCATTGGCTGGCACTTCGTAAGTTTCAGTTGCGCCTTCACAAACAGCTAGTAAACCTGTTGGCGATGGCGAATCGTAGACCATTGTTTTATCATACAAAAACTCATGTCCTTGTGTAAAGACAGGCTCCCAATATTGATTTGGAAAAGTGACTACACCCGAGGGTATTCCATAAAAAACATGCCCTTCCCCAGGATAAGAATAAAACTGATGACAAATACCCTTAGCTGTTAAGTCTGCGGCTATTGGAACAGATCCATACATATTTGGAAACAAAGGAACATTAAAAGGTGAACCAGAAGTATAAGGTACAATAAAATCTTGATCACCATGAATCATGACCATCGGTATATTTTCAGCAACATCAAGATAGTTGAGGTCAAGTGTCGCACCCCATAAATCTATAACTCCAGCAATACTAAATGGTTGATTGATGTTATTTCCCGAACAATCAATACAACCCATATCTGGATCAAAAAATCCAACATTAAAAGTTTCGGTAGGACGTTCCGATTCTTCCATATAAGCAATGTGAATAGCTGTAATGGCACCTGCACTTTCTCCTCCTACATAAATATGGTCTGGATCAATATTAAAACCTAAACCATTTGGATCATCTAATAGATACCTGATGGCAGCACGCCCATCCTGAATAGCTCTATATGCAGCTCTTACACCTTGGTTTGGCAAAGCAAAATGCGCTGCATTGTCCAAGCGGTACTCTACAGAAGCACATACATAACCAAAGTGCGCAAGACTATCACACCAAGCTCTCATATCTGCATCCTGCTTACTTCCTAATAAATACGCACCACCAAAAAACATAACCGCCAAAGGTCTTTTTCCTAGATACTCCTCAGAGGGTGCAGGTTCATAAAAATCAAGTTCCAAGCTTTGGGTGAAACCAGTTATATTGGGAGCACTACCATAAGTAATATCCGAAGTTATCTGAATATTATTAAAAACTTTTTGCTGGTAACGATCTGATTGACAGTCCGTTGGTTGCGCTTTGATAGATAATGTAATGATTAAAATCATTAACAAAAAGGTAAATATTTTGTTCATTTCATTGAATTATTTGGTAAATATTGTTTGACTAATCCATAATTAAAAAGCACTTTTTTTATCATTTTGATAAAAAAATTGCAGTTATTTAGATAGATGAATAAAAATAAGGCAAGAGCAAGATTTGCAATAAAACTCTATATTATCAAAATATAAATGATTTTAGATTGCTTTTGTCAGGAAAGTTGGTTTTCAGAAATGCTAATATAGTGATAATCAACGATATTTACAATTTTAAGGCTAAAATTAAATATTTTATAATATGTATCTATCACATAACATTATACGGTAAAATAGTTCAGTTCTAACTTACTACCTACTTCTTAAAGAACATTTTTTTAATCGTTCCACCAATATTATTTGCCAATCCGCTAAATGCACTCAGATTAGGATCAGGGCTTTTGCCATTTCCGATTCGTTTAATTTGCGCTTCGTGCCAAAGCAAATCTACAAAACCCATTTTATCAATGGCCTTGATACCCGTTTTCGGAATCGGCAATTCAATTTTTGAAAGGCTGTTATTGAAAAATTGATTGGGAAAATCTGGGTACAAAGAAAAAGGACGTGCAAGCCCGATTATGTCCAACTCCCCATCTCTAATGGCATTGTCCATAACAGCCGCCGTTCTAAATCCGCCTGTCAACATAAGCGGTCTAGTAGTTAATTTTCTGACCTTTTTAATATAATCCATAAAATAAGCCTCCCGCTTTTGAGTACTTTCTTTTTGCTCACTTCCCATCATAGCCGCCTTTTCATAAGTCCCACCAGAAATTTCAATCAAGTCAATACTCAAACTCGAAAGTATTTTTACCACCTCCATAGATTCCTCCTCCGTAAAACCACCCCGTTGAAAATCAGCTGAATTTAGTTTAATACCAATCGGAAAATCCGCCCCAACCTTTGCCCGAATATTATTGTAAACTTCAATCAAAAAACGCACCCTATTTTCAAGACTCCCACCCCACTTATCTTCTCTAATATTACTAATCGGAGACAAAAACTGACTTACTAAATATCCGTGAGCACCGTGAATTTGTACACCCGTAAATCCCGCATCTTTTACAATCAAAGCCGTATTTCCAAAACGCTCAATGATGTCCCAAATCTTTTCCTCTGTAAGCGCAGTTGGTTCCTTAAACATAAAACTCGCACTTTTCATGTTCAAAGGAACCGCCGAAGGACCAACCGTTTCCTTACTAATACTAGCAGTAGTTTGCCTCCCAGGATGATTGATTTGCACCCATAAATGACTGTCCGTTCCCTTCACAACAGCCGCCCATTTTTGCAACAAATCAAAATGGCTGCGATCTTCAATTACAATATTCCTTGGAGCATTTAGTGCTCTAGAATCAATCATCACATTGCCTGTAATATTCAGCCCTACACCACCCTTCGCCCAAGTATCATAAGCCCGAATAATCTGCTCAGAAGCACTGTGGTCGCTATTCGCCAAATTCTCACTCATAGCAGATTTCGCAATCCTATTTGGAAGGATGCTGCCATTTGGCAATTCAAAAGGTTTGTTTAGGTATTTCATCTTGTTGGTTTGTGGTGTAAATATAGGTAAGAACCCTTCTAAATTTTGTCGTTTAGGAAGAAAATATTGTATTTTTAAAAAGTACAAGGCACAATAAAAAATTGGTCCAACCTACAAGGTTGTTTATAACTAAAATGAATATATTTTCTTATTTTCTTACAAAATGTTCCGATTATCATTACTTTTAGATCAAAATTCTTAAAATGACCGAATTAGGGTTATATCTTTCAAAGAAGTCAGTTAATCGTTCAGACGTTGCTAGAAAAACTGGCATCAGTAAAACTCGATTGAGTGAACTATCGAATAATTCAAGTACAAAATTGAGAGTGGAAGAACTATATTTAATTGCTTTGGCTATTGATGTTGAACCAGTTAAGGTTTTGAATGAAATTTGTAAAGAATTAACACTTATCAAAAAAAGTTAATAGATCAATTTAATGACTGTTGCAAAACCAGAATAATTATGGCTGTACAAATAGATCTTTCAAAATTAAAGACTTCTTGGACTAAATTTGATATAGTTCAGATAATGGAAATTATTTATGATAAAGAAACTCTATACAAGTACATAAACAAAGAGGCTAAAATAGATGAGCAAATTTTAAAATCTTTTTTGGGGATTAAAAAACTTAGCGATCCATTGCCTAATTATTGGCTTGAAATACAAAAATATCCAAATGAAAAAGAATTATTTGCGCTGTTCGCAGTATTATTCACTAATGGAGAAATAATAAAAGCATTTGCAGATAAATATTCTCATGGAAACATGAAGGGAGTTTTTCTTATGGAAAAGGGTGAACTATTTACTAATTTAAGAAGTGCATTAATTGAGTCAGGAGCATCTGCACTTTTTTTAAGAAGCTCAGAAGAAGTTCCTTTTGATTTTTCGCCAATTTTTCAAAATCTCGAAGTTGGTAAATTATTTAAGCAGGTTATTGATGAACGAATTACAAGAATAGCAAAAATAAAAGTACCTGATTCTGAATTTTATGATATTTGCTTTAGCAACAATTTTCATAAAGTTTTAAGTGTTTCAAAAACTCAATTCAAGGCTTGGCTAGAGGGAACCAAAATTGTTGAAAGCAGTTATATTGAAAAAGTTCACATTTCAAATTTCTTCTCTATACAAGAAGCTTGTTTGGATCATATTAACAGCTCTAAAGAAGTGTATTTTTTGGGAGAGAACGGTGATGGTAAATCATTAATTCTAATGGCGATATATCTTGCATTCAATAGACATTTTATTATTGAAAAAACAGATAAAGAAAAAACAGGTAAAGTTTCTGATATAGTTAGTTCTAATAAAGAAATGCAACTTGTTGGAGTCGATAACAAAGGCAAAGAATACAGGAATAAAAATGTAGGATATCTAAATAATTTTTACGCCTATGGCACTCATAGAGGAAGATATGATACGGATAGGTCAGAACAATATGGTTTCATGTCTCTTTTTGATAGCAACCAAACTTTAACTAATCCCATCTCTTGGTTAAAAGATCAAAAATTGTTAGAAATGGAGAAGAGTCTTAATTCTAGTAATACTAAAGCAAGTGAAAAAACTTTGTCTGGCTCCTTTTCTATTGATATTTTAGAGAAAATGTTTCACAATCTTCTCGAAAAAAATGTTGAGATCGAAATTGAAGGTAGTGAAATAATATTTAAAGAGAAAGGTACAAAACTATCGTTTGATCAACTTTCTGAAGGATATAAATGCATCATCATATTTGTTTCAGATTTACTTTACAGATTACAAATAAATCAACCTAATACAAAAATTATAGAAGATTTACATGGCATTGTTTTAGTTGATGAAATTGATTTACACCTTCATCCTAAATGGCAAAGAGTCTTGGTAAGTAAGTTGCGAACGCTATTACCAAATGTTCAATTTATGTTTAGTACTCATAGTCCAACAATTATTCAAGGAGCATCAGATGATGCAATAATTTATAGAGTATTCCGTAACTCAGAAGATGGCAAAACAAGAGTCAGTGATCCTTACTTTAGAAAAGACTTAAATCATTTAATGATTAATACAGTTCTAACCTCTCCATTATTCGGACTTGAAGATTCAAGGTTAGATTCTGAAAATGATAATGCTGATACAAGTGAAACTTATCTATTATATAGAATAAATGAGAAATTGGAAGCAGAGTTAGATAAGCAAAAGGAACAAGGAAAAGAGTTCATATCCAATGACAGCATTGATGATCTAATTCAAAAAATAATGAAGGAGGAATTAAATAGTAAATGATTAAAATTGAAAAAGATATTTCCCAAGTTCCAGACTCTTTACAAATTCCATTTATTGAGTTTTTTTCAGATGGAATTCCGAGTCCACCATCTACAACACATCAAAGAAGATTAGAAATAATTAATAATGAAGGATATATTGACGAACAAGTATATAACAGTAGATACAAGCTAAGTGATACAAAAACAGCATTAGAAAATATCTATAAAAATAAATGTGCATTTTGTGAACAAAAAGTAGAACAATATAATGTTGAACATTATCGACCTAAATACACATATTACTGGTTAGCGTATTCTTGGGACAATCTCTTATTAGCTTGTCCTACCTGTAATCAGCATAAGGGAGTAAATTTTGATCTATTAGGAATTAAATTGAATTTCAACAATACACCTGAAAACATTAAAAAAATTAATGTTAGTTCTAAAAATTATGATAGCATAGAAAAACCTAAAATGGTTAACCCAGAGGTAACTGATCCAAAAGGGAAAATTCAATTTCAGCTAAATGGAATTATTGAGTCTAATGACAAACGCTTTGCTTATACTATTGAAAAGTGCAAGATTGATAGAAAATATTTGAATGATGAACGAAGAAAAATTCTTGATATTTTTGAGCGAGACATCACTTCTGCTGTTGTTGAAAGCTCAACAACGGATCAGCAAAAAATAGAAATTGCAACTATATTTCGTAAATTTATTAGAGATTCTAAAGATGAAGATTTAACTTTTCTTTGTTTCAGAAGATATGCAATATCAAATTGGCTAAGTAATCTTGTAAAAGAAATTGCCTCCTAACTCTCCCCATCCCTACCCTTCCTAATCTGCGATAACTGCTCGGCAATCAGTCCCAATAAAAAGAACAGCATGCCGATCATGACCGCCATAAGCGAACCTGTGCTTACACCTCTTTTTAGTAAAATAAATGGTATGCCCCAAAGAAAACCTAGACCGACAAAAAATACCGATAGGGGAAAAAATATGCGCATTGGATTGAACAACATGACGATGTTTAAAATCTCTTTTACTGTATCAACAGCGGTCATTGTGTTGATGGTGCTTTCGCCTCCGAGTCGTTCGGAAATTTCGATTTCTTCTTCTAGTACAAGATTTTTTTCTTGGATAAATACCAATGTTATAACGTCACTGAATGCCATTGTATCTGGACAAATTTTGATGTATTCTTTTGCTAAATCTGACCTGTAAATTTTCATTCCAGAGTTGAGGTCGGAGATGGGAAGCGGTAGCAGTATTCCTGCGATTTTTTTTATGGTCCACCTTCCCAAGTTTCTGTACAAAGTGCTTTTCGCGCTTTTTCTCTTTCCCACAATCATATCAGCATCCGTTTCTAAAATTTTATCCAACAACTTTTTCACATCTGTCAATTGGTGCTGTCCATCTGCATCGATCGTGATAACATAGTCCGTTTCTGCCTGTTTGATTCCCGCCTTGATTGCGCTGCCATAACCTTTGTTTAATTTGTGGTGGATTAATTTGTAAGCAGTTTTTTCAAAAGCATTTTCAATAATTTGATGAGTTTTATCCTTCGATCCGTCGTCCACAATAATCAAATCGTAAGCATTTTCATCACAAAAGCCTGTCACCTCCGAAAGGTAGCGACTCAATGAACTTTCTTCATTGTAAGCTGGAATGACGATGGTCAATTGTTTATTCATCAAATTTTACTAGTTTCATCAACTTATTATTTTTAACTTTACACGCTCATGCAAATCTCCCTAAAATTACTAAAATACTTGCTCTTTTTGGTGCCACTCGTATTCTTATTGCAAGGATATTTGGTTGAGGGTTTCAATGGGCTTTACGGACAAGATGGTCACGAGTACAATCGCCTTACAAATAATTTTATTGATTACTTTTCAGGAGAAACTGACCATATTGACAAAGGGCGCATTCCCATTGTCTATTCATTTTTTGCCTCGCTTATTGCTTTTGTAACGGGGAACACTCCTTTGATTCTACAATTGATTTCCTTTTTCTCTTTCTTGTTAACCTTGTATTACTCCTACAAAATTTTACGTTTTTTCCATCCGTCTGAAAAGGAAAGCATCCTCATTTTTCTGCTTATAACCATTGCCTCTAGTTCTTTTTTTCTAAAAATGTCCACTTTAGTTATGACGGATATGTTTGCCTTACTTTTTGTAATGGGCGCGTATTTTCACGCTTTTAAGTATTGGAAAACTAAGTCTGACTCGCAACTTTATATTAGCATGCTTTTCATCGGCTTGGCTTTTTTCGTAAGATATGCAGCAGGAGTTCTATTAGTAATACCGTTCATCCTAAATTTAGGCATTGCTATTAAGCATTTCAAACTAAAAAATTTGCTCGTAGGTATGTTGATTTTAGCATTCTTTTTAATACCTTTCGCAATGATTGGCTTAGGAGATCACAATATTACACAAAAAACCACTACTGTCAAATGGGCATTTGCCAATATATTCAGCAATAGTTTCTCTAGCCCAAACGCTGGAGGAGCACACCAATATAGCTTGCCAAACATCCTTTTTTCCCTTTCAAATTTTGTTCATCCTAGATTCTTTTTATTAAGCTTACCTTTGCTATTTTTTATTAGAAAAAACGTATTTGTAAGAAAAGAAATTTGGGTGATTTTGGCTTCAATTTTGTTCTATACAGTCTTTATCTCTGGATTGAGATTTCAAAATACACGTTATCTGATGTTAGCACTTGCTTTGTGGAACATAGTGCTATTTTTTCCCTTTAAAAAATTGTGGGATAAAATATCAAACAAATCTATCAAAATAGTAATGGTTTTAGGAATTGTTTCATTTCAATTTCTTGTTGGTGTAAAAACGATTCAGAAAATTTATCGTATAAGTTCAATAGAAAAAGAAGTTACAAGTTTTTTACTTACACAAGAAAACAAAAGCATTTATGCCTTTGATATTGACATTTCTTTTCGATCTTACAAGATTCCACAAAAAACCCATAATTTGTTTGTGAAAAAATATCAAACTTTTGAAAAAGAAGCTTTGGTTGTTTTTAATGAAGAAAAATTTTCTAAACAATGGGAAGGTGCAAATCCGATGTTGAATTGGAATAAAATGAATGAAGAAAATAATTTAGTTAAAATCAAATCTTTCGAAGACGGTTGGAACTTGTATGAAATCAACTAAACATATATTGATGTTGACACCTCTTTTTCCAGAGGACGAGACTTACGATACTTGCCAACCATCCTTGCAAGTATTTGTGAAAGAGCTTGCCTTGAGTCGTCCTGATGTTAAGGTTTCAGTCATCAGTTTTCATCAACCCGTGAGAGAAAAACCTTACAAATGGCACGGTGTAGATGTTTATACATGCAATGCAAATTTCAAAAACAAGCTTTTTAAAATACCTCATTTATTAAAGGTATTTCCTTATGCAAAAGAAATCAATAAAAAGCAAAAGATAGACTGCATTCATTCATTTTGGTTAACCGATTGTGCTGCTTACGGCAACTTACTTTCTAACATGTATAAAATCCCACATTATTGCACAGCTATGGGTCAAGATGTGAGAGCCTCTTCTAAATATTTAAAAATCATTAATTTCAAAAAAATAAACAAATTGGTAATGCTCTCTTCTTTTCAAGATGCGGTTTTTAAAAAAAACAAAGCAAATACAAACACTCTTATCATTCCCTGGGGCTTAGATGTAAAAAACTTTCCAAAGTTTAATAACAATGAAAGACCTATTGATATTTTAGGAGTTGGCAGTCTAATTGGTCTAAAAAATTACCAATCTTTTATTAGAGTCGTTGCTGAATTGGTGAAACAATTTCCCAATATTAAGACCTATATACTTGGCGAAGGGGTATCTGAAAATCAACTCAGAAATCAAATCAAAAAACTAAAACTGGAGAAAAATATAATCTTGACAGGACAAGTTGCTCGAAGAGAGGTCGTGGAATATATGTCTAAAAGTAAAATTTTATTGCACCCTTCTAACTTTGAATCGCAAGGTTATATTTTTTATGAGGCATTGCATTCAGGTATGCAAGTCATTTCTTTTAAAGTAGGTATCGCTGAAGCCAATATGAAATGGTTTGTCGCCAAAAGTGAACTAGAAATAATAGATCGTTTATCAAAACTGCTTTTGCATAAACAAAATTATGATCCACACCCTGTGGAAACTGTTGAAGATACGGTGAGAAAGTATTGTGAGTGGGTTTACTTTTGAGGAATGCGAGAATGCGAGAATGCCTGAATGCGAGAATGCCTCAATGCTTGAATGCGAGAATGCCTGAATGCGAGAATGCTTGAATGCTTGAATGCGAGAATGCTTGAATGACTGAATGACTGAATGACTGAATGCGAGAATGCCTCAATGCTTGAATGCGAGAATGCCTGAATGCGAGAATGCTTGAATGACTGAATGACTGAATGCGAGAATGCCTCAATGCTTGAATGCGAGAATGTCTGAATGCGAGAATGCTTGAATGCCTGAATGCGAGAATGCTTGAATGACTGAATGACTGAATGACTGAATGCGAGAATGCCTCAATGTTTGAATGCGAGAATGCCTGAATGCGAGAATGCTTGAATGACTGAATGACTGAATGTGAGAATGCTTGAATGACTGAATGTGAGAATGCTTGAATGACTGAATGCGAGAATGCTTGAATGACTGAATGACTGAATGTGAGAATGCTTGAATGAATAAATGCGAGAATACTTGAATGACTGAATGCGAGAATGCTTGAATGACTGAATGCGAGAATGCTTGAATGACTGAATGCGAGAATGCTTGAATGACTGAATGACTGAATGACTGAATGTGAGAATGCTTGAATCAATGTTGTTTAGTTAAGAATTTCAACGCATCATTTTGGCTGTAATCTCTGAGATTATCGAATATGATTACAAAATATATGGAAACTTTATAAAGCTGAAAATGACTAAAAGACCGCAGAGCGGTCCAAGTATGTTAGCTAATTATGCTGCACAATCTTTATCGACCACAGAGCGGTCGCACGTGGTTTTTTATAGGTTTTAGTTAAGAAATTTAGTAGCTGTTAGAGATACACCCCGTCCTCCTGCGGTTTAATTGATCAAGTAATACAACCACATACGGTCCGACGTTCGGCTGTGACCCACTCTGGGGTCAAAAAATAAATGACAAACATTTTCCTAACATACTTAGACCGCTCTGCGGTCGAATTACATAAATCCAGATGGGATTAAATGTTACAAGCAGTTCCATCATTGAGAAAAATATTGTAAATAATAATTAAAAAATGCTCTGTATCTAATTTGATCTATTCCTTAACTAAACAACATTGATGCTTGAATGCGAGAATGCCTGAGCATTTTCAACTTTCAACTTTCAACTTTCAACTTTCAACTTTCAAAAACTTTCAACTAACAAAATGATATGAAAATGCTTAAATTAAATAGCAGCATTAAGAACAGCATTGTTTTTTGTATTTAATTTAATTCCGTCCTTATTGCCTATAAAGACAAACCCTAAACATATGAGCAAAGTGATCATTAAACCAAAAAATGGATACATAACTATATTGTAAACATAGTTCATTACAGTAAGCATAAATGGGCTATTAAAACCGACTTCAAATTTCTCATAATATTGAGAAAATCTAAAAAGTATGCACAAATATATTTTAATATAAATAAAAACATAGACCAATGGCAATCCAAATATCAAACCTATTAATTTTCGTTTTATCGTTACAGGGGCAGCAATCATTAAAGCAATAAAAAAAACAAAAAACAAACAGGAGTTAGCCCAAGAATCAACAGGAAATTTAACGGGTGAATATTGCACTTGCCTCCTACCCTCACGCCTTGCTTTCTCAACAACTCTTTTCTTTTGTTGTTTACTCGTTAGCGATATTAATGTATCATATTGGTCATTAGGATTATCGTCTAGATCCATTTTAGCTTCTCCACCATTAGCAATATCTGAGAGCCAATAATTGCCATTTGCCCTGTAAAAATCACCCATTTTTTCTCGACCAAATCCAAAGTATATCCAAATCAATAATCCAGCAAAAACTAAACAAAAGATCGAAAAATGTTTTAGAGCAACAGCAAATAGATTATTCATGGCTAACTGGTTTTATGCCTGTTTTGAATTCTTTTTCCTTACTAATAAAATAAACTAAAGTTAACAAGCTCAAAACTATATACAATGCTTGCCAAACACTTTCATGCATTACATCAAAAAGTAATGGAATGTGAACGCCTATCATATAAAGGCTAATTATTCTTACAAGATTTAATAACATCAGGAAGATTAGCCCAAAAAATATTCCCTTTAATTTACTTGAAAAAGCACTTGGATAAATCAACAATGCACAAATAAATAAAGCACAACCTTCTACTCCATCACAACCATTTTTGATACTAATTGAAAACACTCCATTACCAACAGTATCTTCTGATCTGAGAACAGAATAATTAAATAAATTAAGAATAACCTCAGCTACTGCAGCGTAAGCAATGGCTATATTTTTAATAACATGCTCTTGAAAAATAGGAGTCGCCCAAACCACATAAAACAAAAACATTGCAAGTACAAAGCGGATTACAATGAGGTTTATCGGCTGAAACATCAAAGCTTTTACACGCCCTTTGAAACTTGGCTTTACTAAACTCAAATCAATAGAATTGACTTGATTTTCAGTTTTAGTTTTTTTATTTTTTTTAGTTTTCTTATTTCCCATTATTCAAAAGTTAAATAAATACATCAGGCGCATTTACGCCTAATGTATTGATAAAGTGTAACAGTTATCTTAAATTCCAAAACACATTCTTAACAAACTAAGGACTAATTATAAGCATTTCCCATAACAGTAATGTGAATTATTTTTAAGCATCTATGCTACTACAACTTTCTTTTCATTTACAATTACTAATAATTGAATAAAATAAGCTAGAACAGGTCCAGCTATCATTATTCCTACAATATCAATCATTGCAATGCTTCCATAAAAGGCAAAAGTTCCTGTTGCGGCAACCAATGCAAGCAAACCAACAAATAGCATTGATTTAATAAATACAGAACGATTTAATGGCAAGTTTCCTGAAGCAATTATAGATTTAATTGATGCGTTTGCACCTACACCATAATTCAAGAAACTACCTTGTGCCCCACTTACTGCCAAAGTAATAAATGTCATAGTTAATAAGACTAACAAAATCAAACCCCATTCAGACATTGTAGGAATGGCATTAACCTCAGCAGTCATCATATCGCGACCTCTAACACTGTCTCCTCTAATGGCACCACCAGGGCAATTCGCTGTATGAATATTTGCATATACTTCATTGTTTCGGAACATTACTGATTCCATTGAAGTAAAATCTGGCTCTATCCAATAACCATAAGCAGCCGTATTGTTAAAGTTGGCAAAAGATGGTCCTAAATCAAAAATTACTCCACCGTTAGAACCTGCTGGTGCATTGTGAAAATGTGCAGCTGCAATTGGCTCTGTCATTTCACAAACAACCATCATATAATGAGCGTTTGATTGCCCTCTATCAATGGTAACCATTCCAACACCTGTACCATCACAATCAGAAGGAGGAACTTCGTTTTCTGGACCAAGAACATAAGAATAATTTTCTCTAGCTAGTTTGTAAACTTGCCCTCTAATTTCACCATTAGGATTTGCATCCGTATGGATATTCCAATAATATCCACCACTTAAAAAAGCGTTTAAAGAAGCAATATCTGTCAATGGCAACATACCTATAATTTCATTTCCATTTATCAAAGGAGTTAAATCATAAACCACTCCCCCTGCGCTTCCAGCCTCACCTTCGTGAATATGCGCACTTGTGATTGGACCAGATAAACCATCTGCAATTAAGTGAAAAGTCAATGTTGATAAATTATAATCAACATTTACAGTACCCAAAGCAAAAGCAGAAGTTGCAACACCAGATTGCGCTCCATTTGCATAAGCATCAAAGGTAAGTGCAGGTTGTAAAACCAACTGCGCTCTAATTTCTCCACCAGGATTTGCTGCAGTATGAACATTAACATAAACATTTCCTGCTGCAATATCTGCTGCATAAGCTGAAGGGTCTACCACTGCTCCAACAATCGAAGATCCTTGAATAAAAGAAGTTAAGTCTTCGATGACACCACCTGTTGATCCCGCTGGTGCCAAGTGCAAATGCGCTCCTGTTATTGGTCCACTCAACCCAGTTGTAGCAACATTGATTTCTAACTCATAACCTGCTTTTGATAAATTAAAGCTTCCCCAGCCCAAAGCATCTGTATTAACAGCTGGCACTTCATTGTTTCCTTTTAAATATGCTGTGTACCGAAAATCCGTTTCCAAAAGAATTTGCGCTCGTATTTCTCCACCTGGATTTGCCGCAGTGTGAACATTTAAATAATAATCACCAGCTAAAAACTTCGCTCGTTCTGATGCAGAAATTCCTGATAAATTTGTTGAAACACGACATCCATCAATGCTAGAGGTTAAATCAAAAACAACAGGACCATTCGTTCCTGGTGCGCCTTCGTGAACGTGAACCCCCATTATAGGACCAGTGAGATCTGCCGCAGCTACTTCAATTGTAATATTTTGCTTATCTAAACTTAAAGTAAAAACACCAAGTCCTTGTGCAGCACCAGCAACGGGAGGTGATTCTTGTGCTCCTGTCATTCTAGCCGTCATTTGCAAACTGCCAGAAAGATGATCTGCAAATATAGGTTGTATTGCAAAAAAAAATGTCAACACAACCAGCATTACATTTGTAAATCTTTTCATAAAAATTGAGTTTTAGTGAAGTAGAATGTTTAGTACACTGTAAAATAAATAACTATACTTTTTGAACATGTCTTTTTGTACTATACTGCATCTCGTACTCAACTTGGTAGCCCTGCTATCAGTTTCCGTGCGTTCTTTGTATAGTTCAAAAATACAAAGCTCAAAAAGCACATTTATTTAATTTACAGTGTATTTAGGAACGGCTCAAAAATAACTCAGCATCGGCTGCCGATCCCTTTTGACCGAACGTCGAACCGAATACCTTTTGATTTTTTTCTACCGAGATGTCGGACCAATTCTTTTTTTTAACCGAAGCCCAGCTATGCCCGACGGTCGGTCCCATCAAAAAATGTCTTGAATAAAACCAAAATATAAACGATCCGACGTTCGGTCAAATTTGAACACTTATTTATGAGCCGTTCCTTAGGTTCTGTTAAGACTTACGAAACAAATGACCTTTTTGGACTTAGTTAAGGATAAAAAAGCTAAAAAATAGGCACAACGGGATAAACTAAGGAACCTTTAAGATCAACCAGGTAATTAAGATTGGATAAGAAGGGGAATATCAGCGCAACTCACTATAATCAGAGGGCTTACAATGTTTTCGCAATTCAATAAGTGCTGCTCGAATTCTTGATTTGACTGTTCCAAGAGGTAGATTCAAGTCTTTAGCAGCCTCAGTATGTGTTGCTCCCTTGAAAAATAGTATATCAACTACCTCAATTTGTTCAGGTTTGAGATTCCTAAGCAATTCTTTCAAACCAATAAAATCAAATCTGAGGTCCTCATAGTATGATGTAGTATCAATACTATCGCTCAAATTGATATTGCGCTTGTTCACCCTAAATTTATCAATTGCTGTATTTCGAGTAATATTAAGGGTCCAAGTAAAAAAAGTGCCTTTTTGAGCATTATAGCTAGCTGCTTTTTTCCAAATTTTTATAAAACTTTCTTGCAATACATCACTAGCATCGTGTTCATTCTTAACAATTGACAAAGCAATTCCGTATAGACTGTCAGAGTACATATCATAAATCTTAGCAAAAGCTGACTTGTCACCAGCTTTAACTTTTTCAATTATTCTATCTAGTTCTTCAGTCTTAATGTTGGTTTATTTTAAATGTTATTAGAATCCTATAAAGATAAAAAAAAATCATACCAAAATATGTTTTTAAACAGATAATATATTTCAAATAAATAAAATACATATACAATTTTATCACAATATTTCATTATGCTAATTAAAAATACCAAAATTTATTACCTTTATACTCGTTTACTAGGAAATTTAGATTTCTAATGCCAAGAAATTTCACACAACATAAACAGAATGAAAAGTTCTTAAAACTTCTTAAAAAAGGGGATAAAAAGACCTTTGCTCAATTGTTTGATAATTATTCCCAAGTATTCTTTAACATTATTCTAAAAAAAGTGAGTGATACAAACACTGCAGAGGAAATTTTACAAGATTCGTTTGTAACGATTTACAATAAAGTAACGGATTTTGACGTAAGGAAAGAGTCTTTATTCATTTGGATGTATAAGATAGTTCAAGAGATTTCCTTAAGTACCTTAAACACAAATTTGAAAGAAAGTAAAGATAAAATCAAAAAAGTATTTGATGAAAACAACCAATCTATACTTTATTTAATTTATTTTTATGGCTATAATTCAAAAGAGATTGCTCAAGCGTTAAACATATCAGAAAACAATATACAAAAAATGATTCACAGAGAACTTAAACAATTCAGTAAAACTAAACAAGAACATGGATAGTTTAAGAGAATACATAGAATCAGGCATTCTAGAACTTTATGTTTTAGGCAATGTTAGTCAGGAAGAAGCCAAAAAAGTTGAGCTTTTAGCTACTGAGCATGAGAAAATAAAAAATGAAATCAACTTAATCAGTCAAACACTTGAACAACTTGCAATGAGTCAAGCTGTTCCTACACCTGTTACAGTTAAGCCTTTTGTATTTGCAATAATTGATTATACAGAAAGATTGAAAAGTGGGGAAAAACCTGCTTTTCCACCCGCATTAAATAAAAACTCTACAATTGAAAATTATGCTGAATGGCTAAACCGAGATGATGTATTTTTACCTGATGATTTTGAGATATTCCACGCTAAAATAATTGGCTATACTCCCGAAGTTATGACTGCAATTGTTTGGCTTAAATTTGGTGCTCCAGCAGAAACTCACAACAATGAATTTGAGCGTTTTTTGGTTATAGAAGGTGCTTGTGAAATTACTTTTGGTGATGAAGCTCACTACCTGAAAGCTGGAGATTTTCTTCAAATTCCACTTTTTCTTGCTCATACTGTTAAAGTAACTTCTGATATTCCCTGTAAAGTAATTTTACAAAGAGTAGCCGCTTAGACATTCCACCCTTCAGGCAATTCCTCCCCTATCAATTCCACCAATTTGGAATACGATTTTTTATAATAATCATTGACCATTTTTAACTCGACATCCGTTAAGCTTTCTTTTTTATCGTCTGACTTGTTTTGATAGAGCATTGCATTTACAAGCTTATTTCGTTTAATGCTTCCGACAACATTACTTAGACCTACTTGCCTTACAATTGCCGCTACCTTATAGGCAACGTGTGCCAACGCTGAGTTTCGTGAACTTTGGTTTGGGTTTACTTTGGTATGGAGCATTGGTGGCGTAAAATTTTCATCTACTTCTAAGAAATTGTATACTTTTTGGATAAAATGTTCTGGTTGGAATTTTAAATCATCATAAAATAATATCAAAATATTCTCTGAAGGAAACAGTTTGTAAAATGGTGCAAGATTGTCGTAATAATTGGCGTTCTCTCTTCCCATATTGTGGGTTTCATCTTTCTTGTATTTTGAATGATTGTTGAAAAACTCCTCAAAGGAAACTTGCTCGTTTAAATAGGTGCGTTTAGCGTAATTGTAATTGGAGAGAATTTTATCTACAGGATTTCTAAGGCAGGCAATTAGTTTTATCGATGGATTGAAATCACAAATTCTTTGAGCATTTTTTGATGCTAAAAAATAATCGTGAGACATTTCACCATAGGCTAAAAAAGTATCTTTTGTATCGAAAAATGCTTGATACCAATCCGTTCCTTTATCGTAATACAAGTTAAAAAATTGGAGATCTTTTGCGATGGGAATAAAAACAGCAGGATGTGCTCGCAAACATTCAAACAACCAACTTGAACCCGCTTTGGAGGCACCGATGTATAAAAAATTTGGTTTAATATTTTTGCTTCCTTGATTCAATTACTCAAAATTTTCTCTGTAGATCTGCTTTAATTTTTTCAGTTCTGTTTCTAAAGATTTGTCACCTATCAAATCCTTTTGTTCCAAAGCATCTACTTTAATATCATACAATTCTTCTTTGTTTTTTCTTGCATCAAAAATGTATTTATAAATATTTGTTGGCGTGTATTTTACTACAGAAAAAACATCTTGTTGTCTGTGTATACTATAGCGAACAGTATCCTGTTTAAGCAATGAACGCCCGTCCCACACCGTTGGAGAAGGAACAGCAATCAAGTCTGCAATCGTTGGAGCAATGTCTACCTGTGTTCCAAAATTGGTGATTGATTTGGAAGCATTATTTTCATCAAAAACAATAAAGGGAATGTGAATTTTAGGTTGATATAAATCGCTGCTGTGCCCATATTGACCACGCTCTCCAATCGCCTCTCCGTGATCTGCTGTAAATACAATGACTGCATTTTCAAGAAAGCCCTTACGCTCTAACTTTTCATAAATTTTTCGAATAAAATCATCGGCTTGCAAAATACTATTGTCGTAAATATTGGTCATTGCTTCTTGGTCGGGTGCCAACAAAGATGTCTTTCCGCAAGGTTCATATTCATTGTATTCCTCCAATTTTGTTCCAGATTTATGCACAGTCATTAAATGAAAATACATAAAAGAAGGTTCTTTGTCATAAGCGGGAACTTTGTCAAAAAAATCAAACAAAGCCCTATCGTCGCTGATGCTAAAATTTTCAGAATCTGGTCCTTCAAAATAATAATCTAATGGCTCTGTGTACTCATAAAAGCGTCTCAATTGATACCATTCATTGTGTGCACCACCTAAGAAAAAATGCGTTTTGTAGCCTATATCTTTTAGCAAATCATTAATTTTATAATTGGAAATATCTAATTTATTTATTTTTCTTCCCGATAGAATGCTAAGTATTCCACAAAAAGAAGTAGAGCAATTTGACAAGGCTTTTTCAACTTTTAAACGGCCTGATTTTTCATACAAAGATTGCAAAAAAGGACTTGTATTTCTATTATATCCGTACATTTTCAAATGATCCGCGCGCAGTGCATCGACCACAATTAAAACGACATTTTTTTTATTAAAATCAACATTGTAGTTTAAGAAAGGTGCTCTAGCTTCTTTGTTTTTTTCAACTTCTTTTAAATCTAAATTCTGTTTGCCAAAATTAGCAGAGACAGGTTTAAAAAAACTATAAAGGGGTTCGCCTCTTAATTTAAAGCTGCCGCTGAAATAGCCTTTATGAGTTATAACGTGGCTTATCAAAAATACCAAGATCGTCAAAACAGGAATTCCAATCAAAAGCTTAGTCCTACCTTTCAGTGCATTTATTTTATAATAAAATGATTCAAAAAAAGTATAGATACTGTTTGCAAATAAAAATACAAAACCGATGGTTAATATTGGATACAAAAAAAGCATAGCATAAATAGCAAATTCATTATAAGGCAATGCTTCTATCAATGCTGGTATTTCATAAAAGAAAAGATGGACAATTTTAAAAGAAATTATTTGCCCCCATTCTGTAAGGCTGATATAATTGAGTAGGTATATGCTTATCAATGAAAAAAAACCAAAGCCAAATAGAAGGGTCAATAAATATTTGGTAAAATATCGATGTCGCTTGAAAAGTCTAAAAAGGATCAAGCCAAGAAATAAATAAGTAAAAATGGCAAATAGAATAAGGCTTGAGTGGAGCAGAATAACTACTGGTGGAAATTGAAAATTGTACGAATAGAAACTAATATAAAGCAAACTTCCTAAAAAAGACAGCAACAACAGAAAGACAAATCTGCTACTATTGGATGGCTTGTGTACTTCAATACTCATTCTCATAAAATTACTCAATTATCATTTAGTAATGATAAAAAACTGTACAAATTTAATTTGCACTAAGAACACCAAACCTACACAACTAGACATGACCAATTAAACCCAACCACGAAGCACAAAGTCATTCTCCTCCCGTGGGTGGTGAAACCTAATCCCCTTTAACAAACTTATTTAGGTTTGCCATGTTTTTGTTTTTTCATTATAGTATTGTCTTTAGACCTCCTCTGCCCCTCCAAAGGAGGGGGAATTGTTCTATCTGGTTTACTAATTTTGTGGTTTTATTGGCTGAAAAATTTGTAATAAGCACAGAAATAAAAACCACAAACCAAACCAAACCACGAAGTACAAAACAATTCCCCTCCCGAGGAGGGGTTAGGGGAGGTTGTGGTTTTATTGGCTGAGAAATTTGTAATAGCCAACCCTTCTCTTAAATTAAAATATAAATTCATTAGACCTATCAGATCAAAGAAATACTACATATATCAGCTTAAATAACAGCAATTCTCGGTTTAGAACCTATTTCTTTCTCGTCTCCCGTCATTCCCAACTTGATTGGGAATCTAACTTAGCGATGCAAGATAAACCTCAGATAACATCAGCTTGAAAACGATCAATTCTTTCTAAAGCGAGAATAGCTGCTTAAATAATCAACTAATATCAACTTTAAATATATAATTAATTATGGCTCATGAAGGGATTTAGTGGAAACGCTGCTGGCTGTTGGCTATTTGCTGTTGGCCAAAAGCCAATAGCTAAAAAGCCAAGAGCCAAGAGCTAAAAGCCAAGAGCCAAAAACCAAGAGTTAAAAGCCAAAAGCTTTTCCATCAAATTCCTCTATGAGCCTTAATTATCAAATACAATGCAATTTATACATCGTTCTAAGAACAATTCATTGTTTTTGAAGGATAACAAGAACGTATTATAACAAAATTACATTAGTATAAATAATATAGATAAATATACGCAATACGTTTATGTTAATTAACATATTTAAATTTAAATATAAAATTCTATTTATCAATGCTTTAACGAAATAAAAATAATATTCATATGTCTCAATTTAAATAACAAATAATTAAAATATGTCATAATAGTTACACCTAAAGCTCTTATTGAAACTTAGCATCTTTAGCAGAGTAAATAGAAATAATTATCTTCAGAGAATTACCAACACAAACTTATAAATTTTTAGAAGACCAACTAACTTGATTATCCCTTTTGGATTGATATAAAATAAGTCATGAAATTTATCAGAGATACTTTATAGCTTATTTCATATGAATTCATTAAAATGGGTAAATTGGAAATCATTTCATAATAATAAAGGTTTCAAAAAATTAGGCCTATTCCAGTAGAATCATCAATTAATGATTACCAAAGATAGAAATGAGAAAAATAGTTATCATATTGTTTTTGTTTGCATTGGCATCCTTCATACAAAAGAGTATACGAGTTGGATATAGCCAATCCACAACCCCACCAGCTGCATCTACAGGTGCGCCAGGTGAAACAAATTGTTCGTCATGCCATGCCAGTTCAGACTTTGATGCACTTCTTACTCTTGCTGTAGATGATGGAATAGATCAGTACATTCCAGGTCATACCTATTTGATTGATCTTGATATACAAACCTCTTTAAATAGTCCTAAGCATCTTTATGGATTTGAAATTACTGCAAGAAATCAGGCAAACAATGTCGTTGGTGAATGGATTGCGAGTAATCCCAATACGATCATATTGGATCAAGGAAAATATCTAAGTCACTATAATTCTACTTCAATACCTCAAGATGGTCATTTCTTATTAGAATGGACAGCACCAGAAACTGGTCAAGGGGCTATAAGTTTTTATGCTAGTGCTGTTGCTGGAAATCATGATAATACCGCTACAGGCGATGCAGTTGCAAACGCACTAGAAATCATCACTCAAGATCCAAATACTCATGCTCAAAAGGATTATTTTGTAAGCATCAAAGTTTTCTTAGAAGGGCTATATGACGAGACATTGGGAGAAATGAAAACAGATTTGAGAGACAACAAGCTACTGCCATTAGATCAACCTTTTAATGTACATCCCTATAATTTTGATGAAGAAATATCTGTCCAAAAAATTCCTGGAGGCGTTGTTGATTGGGTTTTGATAGAAGCTAGAAATGGAATTCCAAATCTGATTTTCCCAGGAACTGAAAACCTAGAAGTGCATTTAGGCTTTCTTATGAAAGATGGCAGTATTAAAGCACTAGATGGTATTTCTCCAATTATTTTTACAAAATTACAACCAGATTGTTATTATTATTTTGCAGTAAGACACAGAACGCATTTAGATATTTTTACAGCTGATCCTACCAGCACCTTTTATGATCTAATGGCATATGATTTTACAACAGGCTTGGACAAAGCTTTTGGAACCAGCCAAATGAAAAGACTTCCAGATGGTAAATATGCTATGATTTCAGGTGATTATGATGGAAATGGCGTCATCAATAGTGGTGATTATAATAGCTGGCGTCAACAAAATGCTTTGATATTTGAATATGTTCCATGGGATGGTGATGGCAATGGAATCGTTAACAATTTAGATTATAATCATTGGTACCAAAACAGAGGAAAAATTTGTTGTTCAGAAGTTCAGTATTAATGAACTATACCAAAAAAACAATAATTAAAGACAAACCTTATCACTAAAAGTTTCGTAAATAAAAGGAAAGATTTTCAATAATAAATTAAAAACTTGAATTAAAATTCAAATCTTCAATTTATTATATTCTAATAAAAAATTCGATTTCGGGAAAAAATTGTTTTTTCACTTTAGTCTGGGGCAGGAAAAAAAGTACTGCTCCTAACTAAAGGAATTTTTCAAGAATCGTATAAGATATTATATTACAATTTTAATTCGGGAAAATTGTTTTACAACAGTCGGAAACGTTAATTTAGTTTCCGGCTTTTTTTATTTTAAGCATTTCATATAATATTAAGCCTTAACTTCCTCATTCATTAACTCTTCTATTTCTTCTGCTTCAACTGGAATGTCTGCCATTAAGTTTACAGGATCTCCGCCAGTAACCAAAATATCATTTTCTAAACGAATGCCTAAGTTTTCTTCTGGAATATAAATTCCAGGCTCGCAAGTAAACACATTACCTGCTTGCATCGGTTTGTAATGACTTCCAACATCGTGAACATCCAAACCAAGATAATGGGAAGTACCGTGCATAAAATATTTTTTATAAGCAGGCATATTCGGATTTTGATTTTTGACGTCCTCCTTTGTAATCAAACCCAAACCGATCAATTCGGACTCCATTATTTTACCTACTTCTTTATGATAATCACCAAGTATTGTTCCTGGACGCAACATTGTAGTTGCTTCCGTCATTACCCTTAAAACGGCATCATAAACCTGTCTTTGTCTCTCTGTAAATTTTCCACTTACTGGAATAGAACGTGTTAAATCAGCAGCATAATTTGCGTATTCTGCACCAAAATCCATCAAAATCACATCTCCTGCTTTGCACTCTTCATTATTGTCAACGTAATGCAAAACACAGGCATTTTTTCCCGATGCGATAATAGAACTGTAAGCTGGACCCGTTGCTCTATTTCTGATAAATTCATGTAAAATTTCAGCCTCAATTTCATGCTCAAAAACACCAGGCTTGATGAATTTCAAGATTCTTCTAAAAGCTTTATTGGTTATGTTAATTGCCTCCTCAATCATTTCTACTTCATAACGATGTTTTACAGATCGTAACTCTGAAAGAATTGGAGCAGCTCTATACAATTTGTGAAGCGGATAATGATCCTTTATATGACGCGCAAATCGCAAATCTTTATAAGGAACGGTCGAATCATACCTTCCATGTTCGTTTAAGTTCAAATAACAGCCATCAGCAAGATTCATCATTTCAGGAAATATTTTATCAAAATCATCAATCCATCTCACTTTGGTAATTCCCGAGGTTTCCGTGGCTTCACTTTGTGTGTATTTATGCCCTTCCCAAGTGGCAATGTATGCATTGGTTTTTCGAACAAAAAGCACCTCTTCAAATCCCTTTTTAGGACAACCAGGATACAAAACTAAAATGGATTGTTCTTGGTCTATTCCAGACAAATAGAATATATCAGAATTTTGTCTATAACTGTGAAATCCATCCGCACTTCTAGGCATTTCATCATTCGAATTAAATACAGCAATGGTATTGGGAGCCATGTTTTTAACAAATAAATCTCTGTTATTGATAAACAATCTTACATCAATTGGGTAGTATTTCATTTTTGAAAGTATTTAGTCAAAATAAAAACGTCATATAATGATGCAATTTACTTAACTTACAATCATTAAAAAAATAAAACTTCAAAAAATCACTACTCTCACAAGAAGTTTAACAGGTCGAAAAATGGGTTTTTTGGTCCTTTTTCAACCGTTATTTGACTATTAATTAGAACAACGAGGATCACCTTCAAGCTAGAAATTATAATAATTTCATATTTAGACGATTTCTTTTATAGTTACTTAATCGGAAAACTAAAACTAACAACGGCTCCCAAATCGGACAATTCAGGAATCCAAAGCTTGCCATCATTTTGCTCAACAAGCCCCTCACAGTATCCTATTCCCAAATGATATTCGGTAGAATCTTGTAATTTAGCAGACGATTTTAATTGAACATTTTGCAGTGGAGTGCTATTATTTAAGTCGTATAATGTAAAAGTATGCGACTTGGAATCAGAAGACACCTTCATTTTAATAATTGGATTGGAATGTTCATTATCATTCATTACAATTATCAGAACATTTTTTAACAAACTACAAATTTGGTCATAATTACCGAAAATATTTGGCAGACGATCAATCGCAATTAAACAGTTTTGCTCTGTAATTTCTGTATCCAAATCATACAAAACTTTCGCAACGATTTTGTTCAAATCGACTTTCTCCTTCTTTAATAATACCGCATCAGAATTAACATACTTGTCTACGCTATTGACCACTTTATAAAAATATTTCAATTCATGATCAAGCTCCTTTATTTTAGAAACATCCGCACTCTGAGTATTCAAACTTGTCTTTATTTCGTCATATTTATTTTGCACTCCTGTTGCACATTTTTTTAAGTTATTAATCAATCCGCCAGAAATAATTTTGACATTGCTTTCCATTTTCTTAAAGTCTTTCAAATGAATCTCTGCCAAATAATTTTGCTTCCTGATGGTTTTTTCCAATGCTCTTTTTTCTTGGACAAATTTATTTGAACGATTATTGTATAAATGCTTTATGTTCTCAAAAAGCTCTTTGGAAAGTTTTTCATTTTGCTGATTTTGAAAGTCTATCTGTTGATTTGCTAAACTACTTTTTTTACTGTAGTACAATGCAGATTCATATTGTCCTTTACTTTCATAAATATTAACCAATATTTCACAAACAGATTCATAATAATCCTTATCGCCATTGGCTTCAAACTTTTCAATAACCTCTGTCAAATATCCAACAGCTTGATCAAGGTTGTTATCTTCCATACATTTTTGTGCCCTTGTACTTAAAACACTTGAAGATACCTGATCATTTTTAGATACTTCTGCCTGATACATTGCTTCCTCTAAAAATAAATTAGCTTTTTCTGGATTGTTATTTTCACTTTGTAGTCTGCTCATTTTAAAAAGTATTTCAGATGATAATTTAGAGTATCCGTGGTTATGAGTAATTTCAAGAGCATTATTGAGTTTTATAAATGCCTCTTCATTATTGAGGTTTTGAATTAAAACATCCGCCCAAAGGATATAGGTTATTGCAGTTTCTTTAAGACATTTATTTTGAAAGAACAAGTTATTACTGATTCTAATCGAACTTTCTGCTTTCTCACTAGCACCAGTTTTCAAATAGATTTCAACGATGCTAGTAAGCAAATGTGCATTTCTAATCATCCCAGTTCTAGTGCTCATCATTTCAGAACCAACCAGTTGATGACCCAGTTCGTAAATTTTCAAAGCTTCCTTTGGCTTGCCTATTTTAGCGAATGTATTCCCAATACACAGAAGCGTAAGAAGTGTATCTTCATCAGAGGAAACACTTTTAAGGGATTCAAGAAAATATTCAATGGCACTTTGAGAGTTATCACTTAAAAGGTGCAAATAACCTATTGCACAATTAAGGCTAACTGCCCAAGCAGATTTTTCGCTCAACAAATCTAAGGCTGCATTTAAACCAAAAAATGACTCTTCAAAGTCACCTTGTTTAGCTGCCTTTATTCCGTTTTTATAGTTGTCAAAAATAGCAAAAATAGATGGATCTAAATCACCAAAAGACGCAATGTCTTCTTTCGACAAACTGGTATCAAATGCCTCAAATGATGTAAATTCATTCTTAAAATAGGAGCCTTGTTTTAGGTATTCACAAAACTCATCCTTTATGGCACTGTTAGACAGTATCATGAACATAATGTTTTCTAATTAGTTTATAAAAAATTGGCGGGAAAAATAGAAAAAGCGTACTCGTAGGTTTGGTAAGCCTACGAGTACTATGCTTTCCATAAAAAGTTATATAAAAATCAGCTAAAATAGCTGACAGATACATTCAATATTAAAATAAACTATTAATTAGAATCGTGAAAACGATCAGCCTGAGGTGGCTAGGGAAGAATATAAATTAATAGCTTGGCACTGCAATTTTATACGACTAATCCAAAAAAAATGTTTTTAAAAGACAATAAACTAATCTTACAAATTATTAACATTTGACAATAAAGCATAATAATTGCTTATAAGTCATAGGCTTACAAAATGAAAAAATATTGAGGATTATTTATGGTATTACCCAAACAAATCCTCAATATCTTCTCTTTCAAGAGATTTAATAAAACTACTTTCCGCACTGATCAAATCTGTAACCAACGCTTTTTTACGGTCTTGCAGTTTTAAAACTTTCTCTTCAATACTATCTTTACAAATCATTTTGTATGAGAACACCTTTTTATTTTGTCCAATACGGTGTGTTCTGTCTATCGCCTGAGACTCTACTGCTGGGTTCCACCAAGGATCTACCAAGTAGACATAATCGGCTTCTGTTAAATTTAATCCTACTCCACCCGCTTTAAGGCTGATTAAAAACACTCTACATGTCTCATCACTTTGGAATCTTTTCACACTGGCTTCTCTATCATGTGGTTTACATGATCCGTCCAAATACTCTAAAATCACCCCTTCTTTTTCTAATTTAGTCTTAATCAACTGCAACATTTTGACAAACTGAGAGAATATCAAAATTTTGTGCTGTCCTGTTTTGTCTTTCACATGTTCGGATAACATTTTGATTTTAATGGAATCTTCATCAAAAGCTCCTTCCACATTGTTTACTAAATTAGGAGAATCACATATTTGTCTAAGCTTTAAAAGCCCCTCTAAAACGTGAAAACGAGTTTTGTTTATACCGTCTGTTTTTATCTTTTTCAAGATGCTATCGCGGTATAAATTTTTGTAATTATCATAAACCTTACGCTGCTTTTCGCCCATTTCACAGAATAACAAAGACTCTGTTTTTTCAGGTAATTCTGTTGCCACTTGCGCTTTGGTTCTTCTAAGTAAAAATGGATAAACCAATTTTTTCAATTGCTCCACTTTATTTTTATCGCCTTCTCTGTCAATTGGCTTAGAAAACTCTTCTTTGAAAAAGCGCATACTGCCCAACAAACCAGGGTTTAAAAAATTCATCTGAGCAAACAAATCAAAAGTATTGTTTTCAACAGGTGTTCCCGTCAAAACAAGACGATTGTACGATTTCAATAAACGTACCGCTTTGTATCGCTTAGAGTTTGGATTTTTTATCGCTTGCGATTCATCTAAAACAATGTAATTAAAGTCAAACTCTTTTAAAATTTCAGTATCTCTAACAAGAATACCGTAAGTTGTTATAATTAAATGGTGATTCTTGAAATCATCCGTTGTTTTAGCACGATCTGCTCCTCTATGAATTAAATAATTTATATCAGGGCTGAATTTTCTAATTTCGTCTTGCCAGTTAAAAATCAAAGAGGTCGGTAAAATAATTAAACTGGTTTGATTAGGGTTGATATCAATTCTACTTTGCAAGAAAGTCAATACTTGTAAGGTTTTACCCAATCCCATATCATCTGCCAAGCATCCACCCCAACCAAATTCATCTAAGAAACACATCCAACTGTAACCGCTGTCTTGGTAATCTCTTAATTCAGCTAAAATGCTGTCTGGTTTTTTAGCCAATTCAATTTTATCGAAATTTAATAATTTCTGCTTTTTCGTTTCTAATTCTTTAATCAAATCTTCATTATCAATTTGATCAAATAAAATATCCACTAAAGAAAAATGAAGCTTAGAGACTTTCAAAGTATCTTTCTCTACTTCACCCATTTTGAACAAAATAGCATTTTCTTTTATCCAATCTTCTGGCAAAAGTCCAAGTGTTCCATCTCCTAAACGCACATAGTTTTCATTTCGCGTCATTGCCTTTTGCAATGTTTTCAAGTCCACTATTTGATCACCAAAACGAACTTCCATTTTCACATCAAACCAATCAATGCCAGACGAAGCTTGAATGTTAAACTCTGGTTTATGCTGATTGTATTTAAACTTTTGCAGTTTTTCAAATCCAAATACAGTGATTTCATTTTCTCTAAAGAACTCAAAAGTTTGGAAGAACCAACCACCTTTCAACAATTGATTTATTTGCAAAGCATAAAAACCCATTTCGGTTTGATTTGCAAATTCAGGATGTAAAGATTCCAGTTGTTCTTTGAAATCGTTTTCTTTTTCTAAATTTCGAATGATTTCTTTAATATCTGTTTGGCTACCTTCTATTGGAATAATGATTTTTTCGTTGCCATACAAATCGACCTCCACTTCATCATTGTATTTTAGCTTTGGTCTAAAAACTAAATAATCATCTTTTTCTTCAATGTAAACTTCTTTTTCAAGCGTACTTTCGCTAACCAGTTCAATGTTCAGTTCGATGTCCATTTGAACATCGTATTTTTTCATTAATGGAATTAAAAAGTCTGTGTAAAATTCCCAAAAAGCAGAACGGTTGATTTTAAAATGTTTCTTACTGGTAAATGTTTGGACCAATGCCGCAGTATCTACGCTATCAAAACAATGAATGGTATCTTCATATTGAATAAAAAGAAAACTCTTTCTGTTCAATTTCGCCAATTCCATTTTTTCTTCTTGAACGGTTATCCAAGGACGGAAATAAATGAAAGCATCGTCGGAAGTCAACTCAAAAGACAATTTTGGAGATTCCATCGAAATATCGAAATGGTTAAAATTGTTTCTCTTTATCGGTTTGTTTTGAATTAGCTCACCCGTGATTCGCTCCTCTAAAAAAGGCATTAATTTATTGTACTGCCCTAATAAATAAGCTTGCGCACTCAGAAAAATATCTTCTGTGATATTATTATAGAAAAAGTAAGAAGATTCTTCTTGACCAAAATGATTGGCAATGCTGTATTTGCTCAATCTATTTAAATAGTAATTTATTTTATAAGAAGTTTCATCTTGTGGTGGTAAAACTTCAGCAACAACCTCATTAAAATCTTTCAAGCCCGATTTAAAACGATTTCCATCATCGTTTACTTTACCCACCAATCTGATGATATTTACATCAGGCACTTCCCTTTCTTTGGAAAAATAAAAACCATAACCCATTTCCCAATCCGCATTCCAACCTTCTTCCAAATTATAAGAACTGAGCAATTCAACAGGAAAAGAACTTTTAGCAAATTTTTTAGCAACTCTTGTCCACTCGTTTTTAGAAGTTATCTTTTGAATGGATTTATCCAAGACCTTCAGAGAAAGTCTACCATTTTGAAAAGTAAACCTAAATTTCTCTTGCCATTTATCTTCTAATGTAAAACCATATTCGGCAAGCAATTCTTGTTTCTCCAAAGAATGATCTTTCAACTGCTCAAATACGTATTCCCCTTTTAGTTTTCTGATAAAAAGCAAAGAAGCAATTTTGTGCTCACAGAGTTTATATTCTGTATTAGAACAATTACAATCAGCTTCCAATTCAGCGTTGTCTTTGCGTTCAATTGATACACTGTACCATTTTACACCATCAAATACCTCCACCGTAGCTTTAGCATCAATTATTTCTAATTTTTCAACATAGCCAAATTTGATATACGTCTCTGCTTTACTAACCAATTTGCCAGAAGTATTGGCATAGTTGATAAGATGCGAGATTTTGGACAGTTTAACAATAGATTTATTATCTACCGCTACATCTGTCTTTGTAGAAACCTCCTCATCTTCAAGTTCATCTGCATATACAATCTCCTCTTCGACAGGAACTTCTTCAGGTTCTTCGAAAATGCTGTCAAAGTCATCTTCAAGTACCATCAAAGCAGCAATTTGATGCTTGCAAACAGGTCCCCAATCATAAGGACAAGTACAGGTGCTGTTTATTTTTTTTGTGAAAATATTATAAATACGAACATCATACTCATCATAAGCTGTGGCATTAGAAACCTTAAGATGAGCTGTTTCATCCTTTCTACTAGAAGAAACAATTCTCCAATTATCAGACTTAAAAATGGTTTTTCCCCTATTTTTTATTGTAGTGGATGCACTTCTTTTCAAATAAGCAATAATGCTACTATTATCATAAACTCTCACTCAGTATTATATTTTGTTTGGGTACAAACAGATTAATATAACTTAACTAGCCACCCAAATAGATAAATTTGAACCAAACCGCAAAATTAGAATCTATTAGCGTTAAATACTATTTTAGAGGGAGAAATTATTGAAGTTTTAACAAATTATTTAACTATGTATAAATAATTGTCATTTCTAGAAAGATTTTTGCTTTATTATACTAGGCAAAGTCATCGCTGGATCGTCACACAGTAGCAATCATTCCAGCAATGGTAGCCGTCATAAAACAGGCTACTGTTCCGCCAATTAATGCCAAAATACCAAGCTCAGAAAGCGTGACTCTTTGATTGGGAGCTAAGGCTCCTATTCCTCCAATTTGAATACCAATAGATGAGAAGTTAGAAAAACCACACAAAGCATAAGTTGCTATAAGTACTGATTTGGGATCTAGTACATTGTTACTTGTCATTTCACCCAATGAAATATAAGCTACAAACTCATTTATCACTGTTTTTTCACCAAGCAACTGACCAACTGCAAAAATATCTTGATTTGGCACTCCTAACAGCCAAGCAAAAGGAGCAAATAGAAGTCCAAATATGGTTTGTAATCTAAAGCCTGTAAATTTTCCTCCACTCCACTCTACAATATGGTCATTAAAAGACATTCCGCCCCAAGCAATATTCCCTCCGATCAAATCAAACAAAATGCCATTCGCCATCGCAATTAAAGCAACAAAAACCAACAACATCGCTCCTACATTGACCGCGAGGCTTAAACCGTCGGTTGTTCCTTTGGTTATCGCGTCTAGCACATTGGCACCAATTCTCTCTTGTGGAACAGATAAATCTTTTTGAATTTTATCATGCTCCGTTTCTGGCACTAAAATTTTTGCCGCTACAATTGCTGCAGGAGCCGACATAATGGATGCTGATAATAAATGTGTTGCAAATTCTAACTGTTTAGCAGGATCATCACCACCTAAGAATCCGATAAATGCAGCAAAAACGCCACCAGCAATGGTTGCCATTCCTCCCGCCATCAATGCCATCATTTCTGAACGAGTCATTCCGTCCAAATAATGCCGAATCAGTAAGGGCGACTCTGTTTGCCCAAGAAAAATATTACCCGCCGCCGCTAGACTCTCAGGACCAGATAAACCCATCGCTTTGCTCAAGACTACTGCAAAAGCATAGACTATTTTCTGTAAAATACCAAGATAAAACAAAATAGCGGTAAACGCGGAAAAGAAAACAATGGTCGGTAGTACTTTGAAGGCAAAAATATATCCCCAACCTCCTGCTTCAGGATCAACTAAATTTCCAAATATAAAAGTTGCACCTTCATCAGTAAAATTAAGAATTGCCGTAAATAAACTTGCCACATACTCAAACATCATTCTTACAAATGGAACTTTTAGTATCAGTATGGCAAATATCAATTGAAGGAAAATGCCGATACCAACCAGTTTCCAATCAATTTTTTTCTTATTCGTACTGAATAAAAAAGTAATTCCAATCAAGCCAATGATTCCTATTACTCCTCTTAAAATATCCATAAATTTGTTTTAGATTTAAATCTGTCCCACTAATTTATAAAAAAATCGGTGGAATGTGATATTTACTTTGTTAATCACAAAACCCTTGCCACGATTTTTTTAATGCGAGAATGTTTGCTGCTATTATCAGGAAAACGTTGCATTACACATTTGATTCTGTCTCATCTTTTTATCTCCCATCTCAAAAATACAGTTAGCTTTTACAAAAAAAAAAAAATTAACAAAAAAAAATCTATGGAAATAAAATAAATTTACTTATTTTTAGCAAAAAAAATTAATTATATATCGTTCTACAATTCTACTTCATTATCATAAATTAAAATAACTATGCCTTATTGGCTCGCGACACTTGATAGTATGATTATTTTCCAAGGGTCAGTCTGGTTAAAATGTTCTAGTGAGGAATCACTTGCAGAAAATCAAAATAACTTATTCAAATTACTGGTCGCTGTCGCGGACTTGTTAGTGAATTATTCCTCAGCAACCAGTAAAGTATGAGCCAAGATTAGTAAAACTATACAAATATAACTAAAATTTACAAATATGACTAAAATTTACAAAGTAATTACACTATTTTTCTTAATCAATTCTTGCCTATTTGGACAACAAGAAGGTTCTTATATTGGTCATCAAGGACCATGTTTAAGCGAATCTAAAAGGTTACAAATAAAGGAAAACCTAGCCAACAATATTGCTAATTTGGGACTTAATTCCTTTAATAACAACAGTATTGTATCATTTAATTGGCCATTACAGGCCAAACCTGAATTGGAATATAAAAATTATTATTGCATAACAAATTACGTTGACCATGAAGTAAATGTAGGTCCAAATGCATTCAATCAATTTAGTGGTAGTAATTTAGATTATGATTGTGGTAATCATACCTATGATTTAAACAGTGGATATAATCATTCAGGTACAGATATTGCAACTTGGCCATTTGATTGGTACATATTTCAGAATGGGCTTGTGGATGTGGTTGCTGCTGCTGCGGGCGTAGTCATAGGTAAAGATGATGGCAATGTAGATGATAATTGTGGCAACTTCATACCTGGAGCCAATTGGAATGCAGTATATATACAACATACTGACGGTTCAGTTGCCTGGTATGGACATCTACAAAATGGGTCACTGACAACCAAAACGGTGGGGCAGACTGTTGCTCAAGGAGAGTATCTGGGCTTGCTTGGTAGTTCTGGTCAATCTACTGGTCCACATTTACACTTTGAAGTATACGATCAAGGCAACAACTTAATTGATCCCTTTAGTGGTACCTGTAATAGTTTAAATGCAGCCAGTTGGTGGGCAAATCAATTACCATATAAAGACCCTGGTACAAATGTTATTCTTACACATAGTAACATACCAGAGTTTGGTTGCGCTGTTGATGAACAACCAAATTTCCAAGATTGTTTTGTGGTAGGTGAAACCGTATACATAATCATGTATCATAGAGGAGCAATCACAGGAGATAATGTAAATTTAAATTTACTAGACCCTAACAATGCTACATACGTATCGTCTAATGGATCATATGGCAGTGATTTTAATTGCGCCTATTATTCTTGGAGTTATACCTTGCCTGCAACTGGTCCTTTTGGTACTTGGACCATTGAAGGTACATTCAATGGAGAAACATGTAGTCAAACTTTTGAGTTTAGAGAAAATTCCTGTGAAGATTGTCCTACAGACATAGCAACAAGCACTGCACCAGCTGTAGATGTTGTAGATAGTACCTGTCCAACTGGTCAAATGACACCATCTGGAGGTCTAATAAATGCACCAATTAGTGATTGTCCGACTGGTTCTACCATAGAATATTCAACTGACGGAGGAACTAATTGGGTGACAACTTTGCCAGTATATGATCAGATGAATGCCATCACTGTATTGACTCGTTGTAATTGTGATGTGGATACTAATGTGTCAAGTATGACAAGCTCGGTTACGACTATGCCAGCAACTTGTGAGATGTGTCCAGCAAACTTAGCAACAAGCACTGCACCAGCTGTAGATGTTGTAGATAGTACCTGTCCAACTGGTCAAATGACACCATCTGGAGGTCTAATAAATGCACCAATTAGTGATTGTCCGACTGGTTCTACCATAGAATATTCAACTGACGGAGGAACTAATTGGGTGACAACTTTGCCAGTATATGATCAGATGAATGCCATCACTGTATTGACTCGTTGTAATTGTGATGTGGATACTAATGTGTCAAGTATGACAAGCTCGGTTACGACTATGCCAACAACTTGTGATGAGTTGGCACTAATGCTCTCTGATCCTTGTAATTGCGATGGAGGTTTTGATAGCACAGGCAGTGGAATCAATGATTTTGCTTCAGAGACAATCACCATTACTCCAGGCACTGCACCATACACAACAACTAGTGTGACAGATTTGTATGACAATACAGGAGTAGCATTAAATGCCATTGACATAGATGCATTAATTACTGCGGCTGATCCTGGAAATGGACAACCTTTTGATATTAGTGTTTTTGTATTAGCAGATGGAGCAACCCTATTTACATTATCTATTATGGATAATGCTGGAGCATCAGATGCGATAACGGCAGCAACAGCCTGTAGTTGTTCTCAACCACCAGTCAATGACATTCCAACCCTGTCTGAGTGGGGATTAATCACATTGGCATTGCTATTGATGACTTACGGCTCATTAAAATTGGTTGGCAGTATTACAATTGCTGGCGTAAATAATTTACACCTTCCAATTCCAAATATTATGGATTTACAACTGCCATTTAATCATAAAATTTTATTTAAGTCATTAGCTTTAACCGCTATCCTTATAATAACAGGGTTTACCATTTGTTTTGCAATTTATAATCAGATTTTCTTGACAGATATATTTGGTATGTTAATAGCTGGACCAATATTTATCTATTTAATGCATTTATTATATTTAATAGAAAAGTCATCTAAAAAATAAAAGCATATTGGTATTTGAATAAAAAAGGAGAACTACAAAATTTGTAGTTCTCCTTTTTTATTTTAAAAAGCACTATTCGAGGGTTCTCTATATGACGCCATCTTTAAGAGAGACATTGTAATTTAGACCGCTCTGCGGTCTTTTCCTGCTTTTAGGTTTGGTCTAAATTTGCGAATATTTTGTGGTTCAATTCAATAACCTCAGAGAGGTTAAGTATGTTAGCCCATAATGATTTGGAGAATTTCTTTAACCTCAGAAATTAGTATGGTTAAGGAAGCCCATAAACATTGAAACATTAAAAGATTGAGTCCACTCCAAAAAGATAAAAAATCAAAAATGTTTTTTTTAGCGATCTTTGCACCTTTCTCAATTCCCTGATGCTCAGGCATCAACGAATCTCAAAAAAATGCAAACCTCATCTAAAAAATTCCATTTTGTGAAAATTATCTCTTTTTGGAGTAGACTCAAGATTGGGAAGCGCGGAGGAGGAACTTGGCGACGGAGCAGCGAGATTTGCGAAAATACGCCCGATGCGAGTGGAAATGTATGGAATGAATTGGAACACAAAGCAATAAGTAGAGACGTTGCATGCAACGTCTGCCCCAACGACCGAAACCTGTTCTAATTCATTCCATACATTGCAACGGGCAGCGGGGAGACAACCAACTCGAAGATGATACTCGCCGTCCTTAAAAAAGTTGAAGATTGAAAGTGGAAAGTTTTTAAAAAATCAAATTATTTTATGTGCATTCTTTGAAGTGGTTTGAAAATAATTGTTCATTTTTATACCATTCTTTACACAAAAAAAAATTATTGCGATACAGTCAAACAATATTAGTAGTTCTAACGATGTGCTTGTTTTCTTGTAAATCAATGCAAAACATTGGTCAGTATTCTGATCAAGAGGTGCAAAATCCTTATTATTCGGCAGATCGTTTTGAGTATATTGATAAAATATATAAAAATAATATACGGACCGCCTTACTGCATCCTGTTAATGAACCAATTGCCTATCCAATTCTTGACATTAATGGCAGGGCGCAATTGGAAATTTCCTTTGATGATCTGGAGGGGGATGTGAAAAATTATTCCTATAATATAGTCCATTGCAATGCGGATTGGACACCTTCTGACATTTCCCCTTTTGATTATATTGATGGATTTACAGAAGATACTTTTGACGATTATCGTTACGCTTTTAACACATTGCAAGAATATACGCAATATAGAGCATTTATTCCTAACAATAGATTGAGATTTACACAGACTGGTAATTACTTACTCACTGTTTTTGAAGGAAATGATCCAGATGATGTTGTGATTACCAAACGTTTTATGATTTATGAGGATAAGCTTTCGATGAATTCGAGTGTTTTGCGTCCTAATATCAGTCGTTATTTACCCACACATCAACGGTTGAGTTTTACCATCAATTATGGCAATTTGAGCGGTGTCAGCCCATTGACCGATTTCAAAGTTTTTGTGCTGCAAAATGGACGTTGGGACAATGCCATTAAAAATCTTATTCCTCAATTTATAAGAGATAAAGAATTGGTTTATGATTACACGGATCAATCTCTATTTAGAGCGGGCAAAGAGTTTCGTTTTTTTGATTTTCGCGACCTTGAATTTTCGACACAAAGGGTAAAAAAGGTTTGGCTTGAAGAAGAAGAAAATCACCTTCAAATTGCAATAGACGAAAAGAGACCGAAAGATCGTTATAGCTTTTGGAAAGATATGAATGGTCAGTATTATGTGGGCCGTTTTGGTGGATTTACGCGAGTGGATGCCGACTATGCATGGACGCATTTCAAACTAGTTTTAGATGAACCTATTTCGACGGGCAACGTTTATATTTTTGGAGCCTTGAGTAATTGGAAGCCGCAAAAACGATTTCAGTTGCATTATGATTATGAGGAAAAAGCTTATAAAACGGCAATTTATTTGAAGCAGGGCGTGTATAATTATCAATATGTGATTTGGGAGGATGGAAGTGCTGAAATTAATGACCAAGAACTTGAGGGAAATCATTGGGAAACTGAAAATAGTTACCTAATTTTGGTCTACTATAGACCTTTCAATGCTCGATTTGATCAATTGATAGGAATTAGAGAAGTTAATTCGAGACAATATTGAAGGTAGTTATGAATTATGAATTATGAGTTATGAATTTTCAATACGACCAATGTAGAGACAAGGCATGCCTTGTCTGATGTAATTATGAGTTATGAATTATGAATTTTCAATACGACCAATGTAGAGACAAGGCATGCCTTGTCTGATGTAATTATGAGTGATGAATTATGAGTGATGAATTGCAGTAAACCACAACCTGTAGAGACAAGTCATGCCTTGTCTGATGATGTGCAATACTGATGTTTATTACGATTTTTTTGAATGAACATTGTTGAAACGAATAATTTTTGAATAATTACGAATGAATTATTGGGATCAGACGGATCAGGCATTAGACAAGGCATGCCTTGTCTCTACGACTATAATGATCTATGAATTTTTTAAAATTAAAAATTTTTAATTCTGTACGAATTACAAATTTATGTGATGAATAATAAAATATGAATTTTAAAGAACCAGCAAAAGGAAGACTTTTAATATCGGAACCATTTTTACCAGATCCAAATTTTCAGAGGAGTGTGATTTTACTTTGCGATCACAATGAGGAAGGCTCTTTTGGATTGGTATTGAATAAAAAAATGGGTGTGCGTATGGAAAATGTAATGCCAGAACTTGATTTGGATGTACCTGTTTTTCAGGGCGGACCTGTTGAGCTAAATACGTTGCATTTTTTACACACCATTCCAGATTTGATTGATAATTCTCAGCAGGTAACCGAGAATATATTTTGGGGAGGTAATTTTGAAAAGTTGAAATTTTTGGCAAGCACCAAGCAATTAAATCACGACAATATTCGCTTTTTCATCGGTTATTCTGGTTGGGGATCTGGACAGCTAAATGCAGAACTTTCTCAAAAAACGTGGTTCATAACCAACGGAGAAATAAACAATTTCTTTTTGGAAGATGATGAAAAATATTGGCGTACTGTATTGAAAGATATGGGTGGGAAATTTAAGGTGATGTCGAATTTTCCAGATGATCCATCTTTGAATTAGGATTGAGCTTTCTTTATTAAAACTAACGAATCTACAAACTTTTGGAATCCTGTGTTGTGCTTTGCACAGCTTTTTAGAGTTGTGATCTTGTTCCAATTTTTTAGAATGGTTTCGTAGGTTCGGATGCTTTTAGGGGTGTTTTTGTCTTTGTTTGAAATGGCTTTTATATTCTTTTTGCGCAATTCAGTATTCAATTTATCCAAACATTTTGAAATTGCAGATTTCTTCGACTCAGTACTATAATACAATGGAAGAAACCAACACTCAATGGTATGTATAGAAATGGCAAAAATTATTCTATCCTTGTAATCTTCTAATATTTTTGATTGAATGCGGTTTTTTAAATTTTCTAAAACCTCCTCATACAATTCAGGAACTGGCTTTATTTTATTCTCTGCATTTGTATGACTGATATTAAATGGTTTGGTTTGAGATTGGTCTGTATCAATTTGTATAACTAGAAAATCATTCTCTATCAAAATATCCTCTATTTCATCACGCTCACAATATTTTAACACCTCATTCCATCCTCCAGGAGAATCTTTAGCTTGCTTACCGCCAATCATCTTAGGTTGAATCTGATTTATTAAAGCATCGTCTTTGAAAAACCTATTGATGATGTACTTGATAACTCTATGCTCAGATACTCCTTCTGTAATAAGTGCAAATTTCTTCATATGCTTATACTATTAAATAATTACTAGAAGTTTTCTGGCAGTCCACCAATAAATCCGTCTGTCCAAATCTCTGAAAGTTTCTTTTTTCTTTTGGAATTGTATTCAATGCGATTAGCTATGGTATGTCCTTTTTCATTTCGTCTAACAACGAATAAACGGTGGTCGTCATTTTTCAAATCCAAACCGTCTAGTATTGCTGGGTTATGAGTCGTTACTATTGCTTGTTTATCGTATTTTTTTGCCAATGCAGCCAAATTTTGTGTCAATTTCATACACAATTTGGGATTGAAAGAAGCATCTATATTGTCAATTCCGAAAAATTGAGGTGTTTCATCTGAGATGAATAAAACAGAATAAAAAAGCAAGTACAAAAAGCCTTCATTGGTACTTCGCTGATCGAAGTATTGAAGAGAAGGTTCTAAATATTTGTCTCTTATTTGTAGTTTGTATTCATTCTGCATCAAATTTTTAGGCAACTCAAAATCATCATACCAATCCAACAACATCAAATTTTTCTTAATTGCTTTCAGTGTTTTTTTATATTTTTTATCACCGTTGATTTCCTTGATGTATTGAAACAGCCCAGCACCTTTTATGCCTATAGGATAAATCTGAGTACTATCTTCAAATTTTCTTAAACTACTTTCTTCGGGGGAATAGGTGATAAAGTCTGAAATGGTTTTGTTTTGATATTTCGTATTAGCAAGTCTATCCCTAAAACCACCTACAAAATCTTCTAAGTTAATAGTGGCAATTTCTTTTAACATTTCATCAGCTCTTTTAAAACTCTCGTCAGTTTTTTTGAAACTATTAAGTACCTTAGTCAGCTTTTCAAACCTTGATTTCATGTTTTTAATATCTCTTGATTTTTGGGTTTGTTCATCTAGATTTGGATCAGAATCAGGAAATGTCATAGACATTATATTTTTTGAGATCATCCAATCTGCATATCTAGTTTCATCTACCCAAGTATTAGGTTTCATTTCTGTATTGGAGAGTATATATTCCGCAGAATCAAACATATAATCATATATATCAAAACAAATTTCAATTTTGCTATTCGCTTTTTTCTTTTGAAATGCTGAAAACATAAATTCAGGATTGGTAACTCGCACACCTCTACTTCCCAAAAACTCAGGATCAAGTTTATCTGCACTGGCTGCTGCACCAAAAGCAATGCCTTCCAAAATATTGGATTTTCCACAACCATTTTCTCCAATCAATACATTAAAAGATCCCAAATCTAGTTTTAGATCATTTATAGATTTGAAATTTTGTATGTGGATTGATTTTATCATATTGTTTTATATTTGTTTGAAATGGCTTCCTCTCCTAGTTCGTCTATTTTTCTTTATACGGCTGAACACCCTTTTATTTGTTCTTTCATCATCTAAAACTAACTCACTTTGATACTTAACTACTTACTAACTTCTTCTGTTTGAAAAATATATTTATTAAACAATCGGATTTGAACATTTTTCTGATTCTTAATATTTAAATGTTTAGGATCACTAAAACTAATCAAATTATTCGCATATTTCGATAGATAAGAAAAGTAATTCTCTGTTAATTGATTCTTAAAATCTGATTCACAAAACGAAAAATTTTCATTATTAACTTTTGATTCCAAATTTTTCAAATATGATTTAATCAAGGAGTATGCTGCATCATTAAATAATCGTCGTAACAACTTTAATTTTTCATTAGAATAGCGAAAGTAAATTTCACCTTCCAATCTAGTAAACATACCAATGCCGAAACGTTCACCAGTGGAAACATTTGAGTTTACATATACAATTGAATAGAAAGAGTTCATAATGATTTATTTTTTATTATCTCTAATTCAATCAAGTTACAAGTTACGGGCGCAGTTGCGATCTGTCCAAAAAATATTAGATTCTAAAATTTTGATTATCAATTTATTATAAAACTAAATATAAATTAATTAACCCATTTTAGCACTGATTTTGAGACAAGTTGTATTGCAATCACTTTCCAATATATATAACTATTTGAAAATCATTGTGCTGATATTTTTGCTTTCAAAAAAAATTGGACAGATCGCAACTGCGCCCTCAAGTTATCAAATCTAAGTAAATATTATCAAAATCACAAAAACCCCAACACCAACTCATACAACTCCTCTGGTTTCTCCGCGTGAACCCAATGCCCGGCATCCTCAACCGTTTCTAATAATGCTTTGGGAAAATGACCGACAATCTCGCCCCAATCATCTATGTCAATATATCTATCCGAATTGCCTCCTTTGATGAACATTGTTGGACCACCAAATTCATCGTAAGGTCCAAGGCTGTTTCCGATTATGTCTAAATAATTTTTGTGGATGATGTTTAGATTAGCCTTCCATTGATACTTTTTACCTTTTCGATCTAAATTTTTCAATAAAAATTGTCGCACACCAGGTTCCTCTATCGTTTCTGCAATTTTTGCCTCTGCTTCTTTTCTTGATTCTATCTCCTCTAAATTTACAGAAAACAAAGCGTCAAAAATTTCTTGATGCCCAGGTTCATACTTTTTAGGTGAAATATCAACAACAATTAATTTATCTACTTTGTGATTGTTTTCCACCGCAAATTGCATAGCTGTTTTTCCGCCCATCGAATGACCAATGATAAATGCAGAATCAATATCATTCTGCTTCATAAACTCCCCCAAATCATTCGCCATCACATAATAATCCATCTCATCACTGTGTGGCGATTTTCCGTGATTCCTTTGATCCACTAAATACACCTCAAAATGCTCTGCAAATTTTCTCGCCAATGAATGCCAATTGTCTAACATCCCAAACATTCCGTGTAGAATAATTAAGGGATGACCAGAACCATATTTTTTAAAATTTAAAACCATAAAAATCTTTAATCATCTATAGAATCAAAAAACTCAAATTCACTTTTCAAATACATATCACGCCCTGAAAACTTCATATAACTACGCATCAATAAACTGGTCACTTTGGAATTTTCTGATATTCGTACATAGCATTTATTAGCACCTCTGTTTTCCAATTCATAAGACCACTCCCCTTCTAGTCCAATATTCGTTTCCATAATTTTCGTCACCAATTTAGTTTTAGGAGTTCGCTCAACCGTCTTAAGTTTCATAAAATAATCTCTTTTGGTATACTCTTTCCAAACATCTACATACCCGTCTTTAGTACTCAAAACCTCCACTGATTTTATCTCCTCTTGAATATTCGGAAGGTTTTCGACATCCGTTAATCTCGACCAAATTTCATCCTGAGATGCATTTATTTCTTTCCCTAAACTTCCCTTATATTCTTCAGGTGTCATCAATCCCATTCCCAAAAAAACGGTTAACAGGGCAAGTGATACAAACAATAAAACAACTAAAATTCTGCTGACTATTTTCATAAATTCATTTAAGTTTCGCCAAAAAGAAGAAATTCAAGATCAGCAACAAACGCACTCATAACTCATAACTACAAATCTCCCAATTGTGGACGCATAACCACTTCTTCCACGACGGTATTTTTGGATAATGCAAAAACAGAATAAACCATATCTCCCACATCAGAAGCCTTGCTCAATCGGTCTTGTGGAATGTCAAATCCTTCCCAAGATGCGCTGTAAGTTGCTCCAGGCAATATAGCAGTAACTCGAATGTTGTGCTCTAACAATTCCGCTCTCAATACTTTTGAAAATCCCAACAAAGCAAACTTGGAAATGCTGTAAGAACTTCCATTTGGATAAGCCATTGTACTCGCAATCGAACAAATATTAAATACATGCCCAGCTTTTTTCTCAATCATATCGCCCACCAAAGCGCGTGTTAAATTGTAGGCACTGTAGAGATTGGTATTCATCATCACATCCAAATTGCCATCTTCCTCTTCTGTAACATTGCCAGGCAGAAAAACACCCGCGTTATTAACAAGGATATCCACATTGTTAAAAACTTGTTGACAAAATTCTGCAAAATGTGAAACCTGCTGATTATCAGAGACATCACATATTTTGGTATGCAGCGTTACATTCGGAAATTGCGTTTTAAAATCCGCTTTCATTTTATCCAAATCATCGGCATTTCTTGCGCAAACAGCCAAATCAAAGCCATTTTCAGCAAATTTTTCGGCAATTGCTCTACCAATACCTTTCGTAGCACCTGTTATTACTATATTCACAATTTTATTATTTTTTTGCAAAGATAAGGTTTAGAAATGTAGTTTCGCTAATTTAGCCACTCCGTCGCCATTTCGTCCTCCACGCTTCCCACCACATTTGATATGTTCCTTACAACCAATCCCGCTTTTTAAAATAGAATAATTGACCGATAAAAATACAAATCATTATTGCCCACAAAGCAAAATAACCATATTTCCACTGCAATTCTGGAATATATGAAAAATTCATACCATAAATTCCTGCCAAAAAAGTAAGAGGGATAAAAACTACAGAAATAAGCGTCAACAACTGCATCACCTGATTCATTTTAAAGCTTAATTCAGATAGATATAAATCTTGTAATCCATTAAGCATATCTCTATAACTTTCTGTAATGTCCAAAATTTGCACACTATGATCATATAAATCCCTGATAAAAAGGATAGTCTTATCATCTACAAAGGGGCTGTCCATTTTCAAGAATTTACTAACAATTTCTCTAAAAGGAGCAATGGCTTTACGAAGGTCTAACAATTCTTTTTTTAAGAGATGTATTTCCGATTTATTACTTTGGTTTGGTGCGTCAATAATTTTGGATTCAATTTTTTCTATTTCCGCTTCGACCTGATCTAATACAATAAAATAATTATCAGCAATAAGGTCTAGTAAAGAATAAGCTAAATAATCTGCTCTTTTTTTGCAAATTCTGCCTTTATTCTTCTGAATTCTTAGACGAACAGACTCTAGTAAATCGCTTTCATTTTCCTGAAAACTCAACACTAGGTCCTCTCGAAAAAAAATAGCGACCTGCTCTTTAGCAAGTTTTTTATCTTCCGTCCAAGTAAGAGCTTTAAACACGATAAATAATCCTTGCTCATACTCTTCTATTTTAGGTCGCTGATTAACATCACTAATACTCTCCAACACCAATGGATGTATACCAAATAAACTACCCATTGTTTCAATCAATTTTGTATCATTCAATCCCCTAACATCATACCAATTAATTTCATTTCTTAAAGATGGAGTTAAAACAAAATTAGTATTGCTATTGAAATGATTATCTTCATAGGTTTCACTGTTGTATCGTAGGTGATGAATAAATACTTCATTCCCTCTCTTGTTTCCAGTATAAATGATAGACCCTGGTGGAAGCCCTGTTTTTTTTATTTTTTTTTTCATATTTAGAATCTATCTAATTTAGAACCTGTCTAAAAAGAACTAGTGGTTCAAGTCCTAAATAGTTGACAGTATAAACAAAGTATTTTTTGGCTGTTCAAGGCAAAGGTTCTTGACTTTAGCCAAAGCTAAAGGAAAGGTTCTTGAACGTAGAACAGGTGAAAAAGACGAAGTTTAGAGTGTCAAGGATTTAAGACTTGAACCACTAGCTTGACACTTTGCCGAAATGGATTAAAAGATGGCGGTAAAATAAGAATATTATTTAGACATGCGAAGCTAGTGTTTATGATTTTCTAAATAGTAAAACGGGAACGATCATTTTTTTGGCAAATTTAAGGCTGGTGTTTTTAGAAATAATGACTTCTAAAAATCCTCTTTTTTTGGTACTTAAACACAAAAAATCATTTTCATTTACAAATCCACTAAACTCTAAATCAAGATACTTCTCAATAGCTACCTTTTCAGTGATCTCTTTAACATTTATCTTTGTTCTTTTAGAGTCTTTTTTCTCCAATGACAACAAAGTCTTTTTTACAAAGTTTTTTTCTGGTTCATCGTCATCCCTATCTTTGGGAAAATGTACTATATCCAATTCACATTTTTTATTGACAAACAAAGATTTTATGATCTCAATATGTTTTAGGTCTTCCATCAAATATTCAGATAAAAATAAAATTTTGCGAATGGAAGCAAACTCTTGAAAAGAAGGAATTAACAAAATAGGAATATCGGTTTCATTGATTAGCATTTCCAAAGTTTTTCTATTAGATATTTGAGCTGCTAAATAGTTCCCTATCAAAATTAATTCAACATCAATCTCATTGAACATTGAATAAATTCCTTCTAAAAGTTCCTCTTTATTAAACCTATGTATTCTCCAATTGACAGGCAAATCTTCTCCTGCAATTGACAAAATTTTGGCTTTTATTTTATTTATACTTTTTATTTGACTTTGATTCAAACCCTCTAAATATCTTTGGGATTGATCTGAAACAAGGTATAAAGAAGATGTTAGCAAAAATGGTCCCAAATCAGATCGTACTAAATGCATAATATGCAAAGTCGCATTAGAATATTTAGTAAACTTAATCGCATATAAAAGAGACTTCACAGCATCATTCTCAAAAGAATTAATAAAGACAAAATGTTTCATTCAATATAATTTTAATTAGAAGTAGATTAATCTATTTAAAATGGTAAAAAAAATGACAAATTAGAAGATTGAGACATCAAGGAACAATTCATTAATAAGTTGCATCAACACCCGATCCTATTTGAAGTCGCTCTTCTTGTACAAATACACTACCGACACGTAGCATAAAAAACCGACTTCGGATCTTCGTTTTCCTTTTCCGCTAGATATTTATTCTCCTTTTCTTTCTCTATGCGGTCTATTTTTGCCTTTAAATTTTTCTTTTCCATAGTTACTTCTTCAGAAATAGCTTCCTCTTTAGATTCATTAATCATTTCTGTTTTTGTATCAGAATCTTTATTGAAAGATTTTGATAGATACCAAGTTTTGTCACAAAAACACTAGAAAAGGTGCAAGCTTTATGCTCTGTGCCAATTCTATAGCAAATATATATATTAAAATGCGAAGTTATTTCGAATACGTTCCTTAATTTTACCTTTCTAAAGAATATAAAATGAAAAAAATACTGATAGCCAACCGTGGTGAAATAGCTTTGAGGATAATGCGTTCTACAAAGGAAATGGGAATTAAAACGGTAGCAATTTACTCGGAAGCAGACAGAAATGCCTTACACGTAGCTTACGCAGATGAAGCCGTCTGTGTGGGACCAGCTGCCTCTTCTGAATCTTATCTTCAGGGGGATAAAATAATAAATTTTGCCTTAGAACTTGGAGTGGATGGAATACATCCAGGCTTTGGTTTTTTATCAGAAAATTCAGCATTTGCCAAAAAAGTTACGGATGCGGGAATTTCATTTATCGGTCCTTTGCCGCATTCAATTGATATAATGGGTAGTAAGCTCAAAGCAAAAGAGGCAGTTTCCAAATACGACATTCCAATGGTTCCTGGAACGGATAGAGCCATTGAAGATCCAGTCGAAGCAATTGAAATAGCCAAAGGGATCGGTTTCCCTATTTTGATAAAAGCTTCTGCTGGTGGCGGTGGAAAAGGGATGAGAGTCGTTGAAAAAGCAGAAGAATTAAAAGAACAAATGCAAATGGCAATTAGTGAAGCAGAATCAGCCTTTGGAGACGGTTCTGTTTTTATTGAAAAATACATCGCCTCACCTAGACATATTGAGATACAAGTTTTAGGGGATACACATGGCAACATACTGCATTTATTTGAAAGAGAATGTTCTATTCAAAGAAGGCATCAAAAAGTGATAGAGGAAGCACCTGCCGTTATTATGACGGAAGAGCTTCGTGCTAAAATGACTAAAAGTGCCATTGATGTTGCCAAATCTTGCGATTATGTGGGAGCAGGAACAGTTGAGTTCTTAGTGGATAAAGAATTAAATTATTATTTCTTGGAAATGAATACTCGTTTGCAAGTGGAACACCCTGTGACAGAAAAAATAACAGGCATCGACTTGGTAAAAGAACAAATAAAAGTCGCAAGAGGAGAAAAGCTTTCTTTCAAACAAGAGGACTTGCAAATAACTGGTCATGCTATAGAAGTTCGTGTTTATGCAGAAGATCCAAAAAACAATTTCCTTCCAGACATCGGAACTTTGTTAACCTACGAACTTCCACAAGGCGATGGCATTCGTGTAGATGGTGGTTTTGCCGAAGGAATGGACATTCCCATCTATTATGATCCAATGATTGCAAAACTCACTGTACATGCAAAAGATAGAGAATCCGCAATTCAAAGAATGAAAAGAGCCATTGACGATTATAAAATTTCAGGTATTCAGACAACCTTGCCTTTTGGTAAATTTGTAATGAGTCACCCTGCATTTGTTAGTGGAGACTTCGACACGCAATTCATTAAAAACTTCTTCGATCCAGAAACTTTTGACAAAGAAAAAGAAACTGTTAGTGAAAGCCTAATCGCAGAACTAGCTGCTCATCTATATGCCAAAAATTCTAATAAAAACAACTCTGATAATAGCACAAATGCACCCGCAAAAAGCAACTGGAGAGCTAAAAGAATGATTCAATAAAATAAAGCTTCAATGATTTAATGCTACAATAAAAGAATGATTTAATATTGACGTATTGTAACATTGAAGCATTGAAGCATTGAAGCATTGAAGCATTGAAGCATTATTTACTTAAAGTGAAGTAATAGCAAGCACCATTCCCAAGAGAAGATTCACACCAAATTTTGCCTTTATGATTGTGTACAATTTCCTTACAAATCGACAAGCCTAAACCACTACCACGGTATTTTTGAAAATCGTTTATGATGATGAAATTTTCGAAAATCTTTTCAGAGTTTTCAGGATGTATACCAATTCCATTGTCTTTTATTTTAAATAAATATTCGTCTTCTTTTTCAACAAAGGTAATGTCTACCTTAGGGATTTTGCCCTCCTTTCTAAATTTCAGTGCATTGTGAACCAAGTTCTGGAACAACTGTATCATTTGAGATTGATATGCGTGAACTTTTGGAAGTCCCTCACAATGAATAACAGCATTTGTTTCGTGAATAATAAAACCATGATATTTATGAACCAAATCAATAATTTCATTCAAATCCACCAATTGTTTTTCCTCATTTATGTTTCTGACTTTAGCATATTGACGCATTCCTTCCAACATCAAATTCAGTTGGTCTGAACTGGTAATTACAAACTGCAACAATTCATATTCTTTGGAATTGAGTTTCTCCTTAATTTTTTCTTCAATTAATTCCAAATATTGATCCAACATTCTAAGCGGCGCTTTTAAATTGGAAGTCGCTTGATTGGCAAATTGTTGCAACATCTTATTAGCAGCATTTAGTTCACTTGTTCTTTCTTGAACTTGATCTTCCAAATGTTTTTTATGCGCTACAATAGATTGTTCAATCTGCTTGCGTTCAGTAATATCCCTACTATTAATTATGTGTTTTTTGTAAGTTGTTAAAGGAGAAATAACAGATTCAACAAACCTCCAAGAACCTTCTTTATTGATAAGACGATATTCAATTCTACTTAAAGCCTCCTTTTCATCCAAACATTTCAAAACCTCACCCCAATCATCAGGATGAATCAAGGATTCTAGGTTTTTGGTTTTTAACTCATCAGGTTCATATCCAAAAACGCTTTTGATAGATGGGCTTGCAAAACTAATGAAACCATTTCTGTCTACCTCAGTTAGAACGTCCGAGCTAAATGTAATATAAGACTTGAATCTCATATCACTTTCTTTCAGTTTTTGCATTGCCAATTGACTATCTGCTCGATACCAACAAAAACCCAATAAACCAATGGTTCTATTCTTTTTATTTTTAAGAGGGATTTTCCAAATGTTCAAATAATTCTTAGTGCCGTCAATTATTTTTTCTTCAATGTCATATATTGATCTATTGGCTGTGAGTACTTGTTTGTCGTAGTCAACATACTTTTTAGCAAGAGCCTCATCAAACAAATCGAAATCTGTTTGCCCAATGATATCTTTATTGCTTTTTAGATTCACGGCTTCTGCAAAATTATGATTACATCCACAATATTCTCCTTTTAAATTTTTCCAAAATAGATAGTACGGAAACTGAGAGAGAATATCAATTTGAAGATTGTCAAAATCTTTTTCACTAAGATTATTAATATCTTCGTCTTCAAGAGCTTCGTTGAAGTTTTTAAGTATTTTATTTACAGTAGCCATGTTAATGGTACTATTGCCCGCATTATTCGGTAGTTCACCAAAATATTCCTTGTATGCCTTGAGTTCATTTAAGATCTCAATATTCAAAGAATTGGGCTTAAGGAGCATAGTTAGTTGCTGTTCCATCGGCAAATAGAGTGTAGTAGTTGTGTTTTGTTAGATGTAGTTGTAGTTGTGCTTGCTAAAGCAAGATTTATATTGCAAAAAGAATACCATTAATGAGTAAATTTGAAAAACTTGTGTTAAAAATAAAATTACCATTTCTTTTTCTATGATAATCAGCACAATACACATAAAATATATGAAATTATCAGGCAATTTATTTTTAGAGAAAAATTATATGAAAGGAAATTTGAAAAAAATGCGTGCTTTTGGATACAATCCAGTTCAATATAGACTTGAACTAGAGGGTACTGAAATTGTTATGAATGAATTAGTTGGCTCTGAAATTTCATTTCATTTTACAGGTGTCATCAATTGTACAATTTGTGGAAAAAAGACGAAAAAATCTTTTTCACAAGGTTTGTGCTATTCTTGCTTTTCCAATGCTCCAGAAAATGCTCCATGCATCATAAGACCAGAACTTTGTGAAGGTCATCTTGGAAAAGGACGAAATCCTGAATGGGAACTGAAATATCACGTTCAACCACATATTGTTTATCTTGCCTTGACCAGTAAAGTAAAGGTCGGTGTTACCAGAAAAACGCAAATACCAACTAGGTGGATAAATCAAGGTGCGTGGAAGGCGATAATTTTAGCTGAAACACCCAATCGGTATTTGGCTGGAAAAATAGAAGTCGCTCTAAAAGAGCATCGAAGTGATAAAACAAGTTGGCAGAAAATGCTAACCAATGAATGCAACAACGATATTGATTTGGAAGATGAAAAAGATGAGGTTGCAGATTTGCTACCTAATGAATTTCAAGACTATTACAGTTATGATTCTGAGGTGCTAGAAATAAAATATCCTGTATTAGAATATCCAAAAAAAGTAAAAAGTTTGTCTTTCGATAAAACGCCAGACATTAAAGAAAAATTAATTGGCATAAGAGGGCAATACCTTCTTTTTGAAAGTGGTAATGTTTTGAGTATTAAGAAGCATTCAGGGTATTTGGTGGAATTGGGGGATTAGCTTCAAATCAATTACGAATTGAATAATTACGAATAAAAGAATACTTGAACGTTTTCAATTTTCAACTACAGAACAACATTACTGCGCAGAATCTAAAGGATCTACAGTTGTAGTAAGCTCAGAATCATTTGCCCCTTCTGGTTCATCGGGACTTAGATCAATAAACTGCTTAGATCTGTCCTCACCATGTGCCACCAAACCAAAGGTCATTACAAAGCTGGTTATTAGGATAATAAATAGCAATATCCCACTGTCAAAATTATCCAACTGGGCACTTTTAGGGATTGCATAAAATAACAAAATGGTAATCAATCCTCTTGGTGCAATATAAAGTTCTGGCAATAAATCTTTACCGACAAAAATTCTTAATAAAATAACCCTTACTACATACAACAAAATGATAATCAACATACTAATGATCATTACATTCCAATTAAGAATCGACGATAAAGTGATCGTCATTCCAAAAACTACAAAGAAAAAAGTACGGACGATAAAAGCCGTTTCTATGGTAACAATGTGAAATTCTTTCTCAATTATTCCGAGCGTCTCTTCATCTACCCAATCTTTAATCGGACCGACAAAGAATAGCTTAGGATTGGTGAAAACAATACCAAAACTCAAAATCAATAAAAGTGGAGATAAGTGCAATAATTTTCCTGCTGAATAAAGCAATAAAAGCACCGCGATTAAGAGGAATAACTTAACCTGAGTAGTAATGTTTTGAAACAATAAAACCAACAAATAACTTGCCACTATTGAAACCAAAATGGTTAAAAATAGACTGACTCCAAAGTCCGCCCCAGCAGATTTTAGCGAGCCACTTTCAATGATGGTCAAAATCAGATAAAACATCATGATTCCCAAAATGTCGGAGATGGTTCCCTCATACACCATAAACTCTTTTTTATCATCCCTAAGCCGCCCAACACTTGGAATAATAATGGCACTACTCAGAATAGATAAAGGGGTGGCATATAAGAGCGCGTGATTGAAATCTACATCAAGAAAATACTGTATAGTCATGGCTGCGGTAAAAGCAGAACCCAATAAACCGAGCAAAGCCACCATTGTAGCCTTCCCAATAATGGGCAGTTTATCCCTGCTAATGTCTAAATCTAAAGCTGCTTCCAATACAATCATAATCAATCCAACAATCCCCAAAAGTTCCAAGGTTGGAAATAAGTTTAATTCTGGAATGTGAAAATGTTCCAATCCCAATTTTATCAAAATTCCAGTGATGATCAACATCAAAACAGAAGGAATATTGGTTTCTTTAGCAATTACATTGAAAAAGTACGAAAGAACAACTATCAAAGAAGCAGCTATTATCAACGTATAAGAGTTAACATAATCCGTACCAGCCGCCAATATCATTGATAAAGTCATAAATCTTAATTAATTGAATTGGCAAAGATACGAAAAGGTCTTTTTATAAAATTTATCTTTAGTAAAATAATGTTACCAAAATTTATTAGTTTAAATTATATTAATATTTATAAAAAAATGACATTCAATACAATATGTATTTATGGAAGCTAAATTTTGGTCTTTTAAAAATTTTTACATATAATTCATCATTGACCAAGTAAGGATTAGGAACTTTTTGGTCGGATTGTCAGTATTAATACTGATACTAAGCAATATTTATAATTTCTAATTTAAACACCTACAAAGTGAACGAAAATTTATTAGGCATGTTAGCCAGTCAACTTGGTCCTTCGATGATCAGTCAAATCAGCAAATCATTGGGATCAAACGATTCTGCAACACAAAATGTGGTATCGAGTGCTTTACCAGTTTTAATCAGTGCTTTAACTGGTCGTGCAAGCTCTCAAAATGGAGCTGAGTCATTGTTTAATGCTTTGACAAGAAACCAAAAGCATGATGGTAGTGTTTTTAATAATCTAGATAGATTGGTTGAAAAACCAGATGAAGGAGAAGGGGATGGAATATTGGGACATATTTTTGGCAATAAACGTCAAAATATTGAAAGAGACGTAAGCGAAGCTTGTGGTGTGGATCAAGGAGGAACTTCAAAAATATTTAAAATCTTGGCTCCTATGGTTTTAGGTGCATTGGGAAAACAACAAAGACAAAATAACTGGAGTCCAAGCGATTTGTCAAACTCTTTAGCAAAATCTCAAAAACAATTTACAGATGATGCACCAGATGAAATGGGCATTGTTGGTAGATTATTAGACAGAGATGGAGACGGAAAAGTTGCAGACGATGTGGCAAGTATCGGATTAAAACTTTTATCAGGATTCTTTCGTAGATAGTTGTATAAAAGAAATAAATATTATATATTAGAGCATCTAATAAATTATTAAAAATATTTAAAATTTATTGGAGTACCCATTCTGATTAGATTAGGTCCAACTAAAGTTGGACCTAATTTTTTTGCCTTATTTACAATATATAACCTCCTGATTTTAAACAAATTATTTATATATTTATTTAGCTTAATTGTTAAATTATTGTATCTATCTAGTATTGACAAAAATTTGATGGTCATGTAGTAATAAAAATAAGTTGCTCTCTAGCTGTTAATCAATTCTAAAACTCCAAAATAATTTTAAAATTCAACAACAAAAAATATCAAATGGAAGACAAATACTAAGTTATTTTTTTTTAACCATTCCTTAACTATTCATCCTTCAATGCTGGCCATTTCAAGTCCATTTCTTCCAAGGTTTCAACAACTTTCTTACTGATTAAATATTCTTTGTTAAAATTTTTATCTGCGGGAATAATGTTCCACGGGATTTCAGGGCTACAATATTTAAAACAGTCTTCGTAAGCCTCCATATATGTATCCCAATGTTCCCTTTCTAAAAAGTCATTGGCATTGTGTTTCCAAAATTTATGCTTAACAACTTTTCGCTCATTTAATCTTTCTAATTGAGCTTCTTTGGAGATGTGCAAATAAAATTTTAGAACTACCGTTCCTGTGTCTTGTAAAAGAGTTTCAAAGTTATTGATGTGTTCAAATCTACGATGAACGGTATCCATATCTATCCATTTATGAACACGCTGTATCAATACATCTTCATAATGCGATCTGTTAAAAATTTGAATCCTTCCCGCCCTTGGAGCCACTTTGTGAACACGCCATAAAAAATCATGCTTTAACTCTTCATCTGTAGGTTTTTTAAATGAATGGACATTACAAATAGCAGGATTTACACTAGAAAACACCTTTCTAGTCGCTCCATCTTTTCCGCTGGCATCCATTCCTTGCAGAACAATCAGCAAACTCTTTTTAGATTCTGCTGCCAAAACTCTAGCCAATTCTCCTAATCTCTTCTGAAGTTTTACTGCCTTCTTTTTGGTGGATTTCTTTTTGAGATCCTCCGCTGGCAATGTTGATATTTTTGAAAGTTTTATATTCATAATTTTATCTTTTTTCAATATTTCTTTTGTTCTACGTATTAACTCTTGCTTTGATTTATTTTGTACATCATCAAAGCCTTGATACTTTTGGCTTGACTCACTGCTTTCTCAGCAATTTTTCCTATAAAATGTTCCTTAACTGTGGCTTCCTACAATTCAATCCACCTATCAAAATGAACCGCTGTCAAAGCTTCTTTTCGATTCAATTCAATATGTTTTAACATGGGGTTTCCCTTATATCCTTTTTTATCTAATAAAATGGATTCCTCCACCAATCAAGCTGAGGACAGACAAAACACACAAATCACAGGCAAATGTTCTTCCAAATTTACGGTACTTATTTCTGTAAAAATATAACCAATGGTAGAATCTTTCAAAGCTTTGTCATAAAATGAATTAACAAGTAGGTTAATATCGCTTGTATTGGCTATGTCTTTTTTCATTTGATTCGTTCTAATATTTTCAAAGTTTTAACTATTTAAGCGTTTCTGTTTAGTTGTAGGAAGACTAGGAGCTTGGAGACAAGGCATGCCTTGTCTCTACATTACATTGTACCGTATTATTTAATAATTCCCAATCCAAGCACCATTTTTTAGTCATACATTTAGCTAATTCACATATTCCACCATTCGGTTTTTCAATTCATAATTAAAAACTTTACCTTTGTGACAATGAACAATTTTACAGACCTTTTTCAGCATCAGCAATTCAATATTAACAATTTTTTTTTAATTGCAGGCCCTTGCGCCATTGAGAGTCAAGAAATTTTACAAGAAACCGCTTCTAAAATTTCAGCTATTTGCACAAAATTAGAGATACCTTTCATTTTTAAAGGTTCCTACCGAAAAGCAAATCGCAGTCGCTTAGATTCTTTTACAGGAATAGGCGATGAATTGGCGATGAAATACCTCAAAGAAATAAAAGATCAATTCAAAATACCCATTACCACAGATGTTCATTCTGTCGAAGAAGCAAAATGGGTCGGTGAAATAGTAGATGTCATTCAAATTCCAGCCTTCCTTTGTCGCCAAACCAATTTGATTGTAGCAGCTGCAAAAACAGGCAAAATAGTAAACATAAAAAAAGGCCAATTTCTATCACCTGAAGCAATGAAATTTGCTATTGACAAAGCTGTGCATTCAGGCAATGAAAATGTGTGGCTCACAGAACGTGGAACTACTTTCGGTTTTCAAGATTTAATCGTTGATTTCAGAGGAATACCACAAATGCAGTCATTTGGAGTACCTGTTATTTTGGATTGCACTCATTCTTTGCAACAACCCAATCAGTCCAGCGGTGTAACGGGAGGCAAACCTCAATTAATAGAAACAATCGCAAAGGCAGGAATCGCTGCTGGCGTCGATGGTCTTTTTATAGAGACACATCCTGATCCCTCCACCGCAAAATCTGACGGAGCGAATATGCTGCCTCTGGCAGATTTAGAATTTCTTTTACAGAAATTGATTAAAATTAGGAACGCCATTTTGTGATTCTATATATTTCCCCAATTTTTGCGCGAGAAATCGCAAGGGTTGCCAATAAGGTTATTTTTTCAAAAATATATATCCGCCTTTTTTGGCACCCCAAACTTGTTTGTCCTTATCATCAAAACCTTGGTCCCAACTAATGATGCCGATTTTACTGATTGTCATTTTAGACTTTTCATAACTTGCCCCTTTAAATTCACTTTGGCAACTTTTATCGCCAGTAGAACCAGCATAGGCATCGCCCGCTCTTTTAAGAATGACCTCACAGCCTTCACTGTCAATCAAATCAGAAGGTTTTAATTTGCTAAACAACTCTTCGTTTTCCCATTTACCAATGTAATCCTTTTCGTTGGGCAAGGTATAAACGTAACTTGCAATTTGATCGTCATCCAATTCAACTAGCTTATAAACTCTTTGTCTGTAAGGCTTGTCTTTCATTGTAGAAACAGCCTGCTCAACATAAATCCATTTTACAGATTCATCACCTGTCCAAATAGGGTGCATTTCTAGGCTAACGTTATCATAATTACTATCCTCTTTTGCTTGCTCTGACGAATCATAGCTTCCAATCATCAAACCAAACAGCTTGTCTAATTCTGATTCTTTTATTGGAGGAGTGTATTTTGAAATAATAGGTCGTACTGTATAACCCAACTCTTTCATTTGCGTTATTAATCCCGTTTTACCAATTAAATGCGCTGTTCCTACAGCAGCAAAAGTACTTCTATTTTGGATTATTGTATCAATGCGTTCAGCCATATTGTTGTTTCTTTTCACCAACAATTCATCCTCAAAAGCATCACCACCCATACCAGTGATCATTTCCAAAATAGTGTTTAAATCTTGTTTTTCGTAAGCATCAATCATTTTATCCATTTCCAAATCTGCCGCATCCATATCTTCTAACATCTCTACAAGCATCTGCGCTTGTTCCTCATTAGGTATTCTATTGATCGCCTCCATTTGTTCTTGTGCCGTCTCAATACCAATCATTTCTTTGCCCATCTCTTGCCCCTTTTCCATCAAGTAAGAATCAAGCGGTAAAGCATGGTCCATATTGGCATTTCTCGTAGAAATCAAAGTAGCTGTAAACATCGGCTTAATGCGATTTACCATAAAACCAGACATCATTTTAAGCATAAAACCACCACCTTGATCTTCAGGCATCATATTCTCCAAGCTCTCACCAAACAATTTTTTTACCTGTTTGAAATCTTTCGGAGAGATCAAATCTTCCAAAACATCTCCTTCCATCATAATCTCTGACATCAAAGACATATCCATCTTAGAAGGATCCGTAAACATATCGTCCACAATTTCCAAAGCAATTGCATCAACTGATTCAAATTTTACCATTACAGAATCCCCAAAACGGAAAGCGCGATCATCTTGAACATGCATTGTCCCATATAAATAGGAAGGTTTTTCCAAGCCATTTCCAGAAATTTCCCAAAGCAAAGTATTGGGATAATCTTCTTGTGCTACAAGGAATAAGCAAGTAAATAGGCAAAAAAACGATAAAATATATTTTTTCATAGATAAGGAATTGAATGGGAAATTAGACCTTCTTATATAGTCGTCTAGTATAAAGACGCAAAATTAAGACTTGATAACCAATTATGAGAAACTTTCACAATTAATAACTATTGTCTCACTTTACTTTTTTTCCTTTCACAGCAATGTTTAACAAAGGAATGTCAACAGCTAAGAAAGCGGTGAGTCTAAAAGAAGTAGCGTAGAACTCAAGATCATTGACTCCCTTTATATTTCTCAAACGTGGTGTATACTGTCCACCAACTCCCCAAGAAATGGGGCTTTTTTTACAACCTCGAATTAGGAAAATACCAGGCGATATAAAATGTTGAAACTTTAATTTGGGGTATCGTTCCACCTCATAGTCAATATTGTTGTCATTGACATTTGTTCTAAATCTATAACCTGCAACCGCTCCAAAGTCGAAAGCAGAAATGAAAATAGACATAGAGCCTCCAAGTTTTTCATCACTTCCATTACTAGTACTAAAATCGACACCAACTGGTAAAAACGGACCAACATAACCAGAACGAAATCCAAGTTCATTGGGTTGATCCAAAAATTCAAATCCTGCATTTAAACCTATATAAGCATTAATTGAAGCACTGTATTTTGCACTTCTTTTTAGCTTATAACTACCTGTTGGTAAAATGGCATTTTCCAGAATCAACTTGGCTGCATGTGAATTTTGTGCTTGAGAAATATCAGCCGCCAAAGTAATGTATTTAACCAATTCAGGTGAAAGGTCATCCATTGAAATCTTATCTAATATAATTAACATTGCCAATGCCGCAGAACCATAATTTTCATTGTGAATGCCTCTATAAAAATTAATTACTTGTAATGAAATTTCTGCTCCATCTTTTACTTTTTTCTCATTGAAATTGGGAAGTTCTGTAAAATCTTTTATGATGTAAATTAATTCATTGGCAATATCTAGCGCGTTGTTAAAACCATTATTTTTTTGAGAACCCTTGCTTTTTTGAGCACCTCCATAATCATCTCGCGTATCAAAAAAGCCACTGCTTATAGAATTTGAATTAATCTCTGAACCTGACTTATCCAATTTTGATTTGATGGCAAAATATCTATCTATCAGTTTAAAAAAGAAATCCAAATAGGCTTCCTCTTCTTGATCTCCTTGAAAATCCAGTCTCACAAAAGAAGGTTTATAATTTTTATTATTATAGAGCAATCCCATATAGAATTTTTTCCCATCCTTATCAAGCCTTGCATCCTTTTCATTTACCCAATAATTTTTATTTTTCCTCATTAAGCTATTGGAACAAGCAGATAACAAATTTAAATAATGATCCGCCTTATTAAAACTGACCAATTTTTTATTTGAAGGTTTTAAATTCACCAAAGATTTTTCAACCGAAAACCCTTTTCTTAGATCGCCATAAAACTCATAAGAGGCATTTTGTATACTGTATATATCCCTTTTTTTGTGGCAATCTGGAATGACATTTTCATCAATTCGATTGTACATTCCCTTTAAATCATTTTGAAATGCACTGACCAAAGTACTGCCAATATTGATATTGAAATTTGCTCTGCTATTTTTAGCAATAAAATAGAAATTAGGAAAAACAGTTGAAATAGAAGATTGCTTATCATGAACACAACCAAAATTAATAACGATTTTTTTTTCCTCCATTCGCTCAGTCGCACGATCAAAATAGGCAATCGCTAATTCTTCTTTGGCTCTGTCAATCATTACATCTGTAAATGCAATAATTAAATTCTCTTGAGACAATACAGAACCAAATGACGATTTACCAATAATTGGACCTGGTTGACTTTCAAAATCGTCTTCACGACTATCAATATCTCTTTTAAACTTATCAAACTCTCTTTTAATTATTTCGCTATCCGTTTTATTGTTTAATGGATCTTTTATAAAATTTTTCAAAATGGTTGAACCATTGTAACGAATCGTTTTTTTGTGATCCTGAATTTGCAGCGCATACTCATATTCATTTTGCCCAAAAACAAAATTTGATTGAGTAATAAGAAAAATAAAAGTAAGGATAAAAATATAGCGCATAATTATTTACAATAAAACCAACTCAACATTTCCTTTGCATTCTCGAAACCTCATTAAACCCTGCTCGCCCATTTGAGGCTCAAATAAAAACAAACCATCGTGTTTCGTCAAAACCCAATTGGTGGCGTGAAACTCATCGACCCAAGTAAAATTTCCCCAAATTATGCCGACTGCCCAAGAATGCTTCTTCATAGCCAATTTTCTATTATAAATGCTGACATACCCTTTGCATACAAATGAAAAATCATCACAATCAAAACCTTCTGTTCCGCTTACAGGATTGTGAGGAGAAACGGTTATCTGATAAACTCGGATGTATCTTTTAAACTCAGCTAAAGTTGGCAAATAAAATTTCCTATCCGCAAAACCCATAAAATGACTGAATTCTTTAGTTTTGCCTCTAAGAGCATATTGGAGCTTTCCCTTTATCCTGTCTTTTTCCATATACATAAGGCAAATCGTTTAGTAAATGCTTTGACAAATAGTTGGCGTCTTAGTTTAAATACTTAATCTAACTATGTTATATCTAATTTTATGCCAAATGTCAAAATAAAGCATTCCTATTATGAGAACAGCAATTAAAACATTAATGTTATTCAACAATGTTGAAAGTTGAAAACTAAACAACTTGATTGAAACATTGAAGCATTGAAGCATTATACCAATATTAATCCATCATTTCGTAACTTTACCGTTAAAGAATTTGAAAGAGCAAAACAAAGAATTTCAAGAAGTAAAATATGACAATTAGAAAGAAAACAAAGGGCGTAATCGCTTGCGGGCATCAAAATACGCTGGATGCAGGTAAATTTATGTTTGAAGAAGGAGGAAATGCATTTGATGCCTTGGTTGCTTGCTTATTTACTTCTTTTGTATCTGAACCAATTATGAGTTCTGCTGGCGGAGGCGGTTTTATGAATGCCATTTTACCAAACAAAAAAAACTATTTGTTAGATTTTTTCTGCCAAACTCCACTAGTAAAGAAAAAGCCTAGTGATATAGATTTTTATCCAATTAGGGTGGATTATGGAACCTCTTCAGAAGAGTTTTATTTAGGTCTTGGTTCCGTCGCGACTCCTGGAATGTTAAAAGGTATTTTTCATATTTATGAGAAATTTTGCAGTTTGCCAATGAAAGTCCTTTCACAGCCTGCGATAGAATTAGCAAAAAACGGCGTAAAAATAAATAAATTTGTGGCAATGAATTATAGATTGCTCAGAAATATGTTGAAAATATCTTCAGATTTGAAAGGCATTTTCTTTCAAAATGATGTCGCTTATCAAGAGGGAAGTATTCAAAAAATGGAAACTTTAGCCGACTTTTTGGAGCACATTACTTATGAAGGAATTGATAACTTTTATCGTGGAGATATTGCTCAAAAAGTAAATGAAATCAGTATTGAAAAGGGCGGTTCTTTGTCTTTTGATGATTTGAAAAACTATGAAATAAAAGAGCGCGACGGATTGATTTTTAGTTATAGAAATAAGCAAATTGCAACCAATCCATTCCCTTCTGTTGGAGGAGAAATGTTGAAATTTGCATTAAAGTGTTTGGAAAAAGAAGAAATCCACGACCCTAAAAGCAATAAATACACACAGGCAACCTATCGTGCATTATCCCAAATGATGAAGCAAAAAAAATCATTACTCAAAAAATTTAACAGCACTAAAAGAGGAAGCACCACGCAAATGAGCATTGTAGATGACAAAGGCAATGCATTGAGCACAACCGTTTCCATTGGCGAAGGCTGTGGTTATACAATTGCTGGCACAGGCGTTTTAATGAACAATATGTTGGGAGAATCGGCATTGCTTCCAAATGGATTTCACTCGTGGAATGAAAACGAAAGACTGAGTTCTATGATGTCGCCAACTCTAGTCCTAAACGAAAAGGAAGAGGTTGAAATTATTACTGGTACGGGCGGAGCGAGTAGAATTCCTTCAGCGATCACACAAATTTTAGCTTACATTATAGATCATAAAATGGATGTTGAAACAGCAGTAATGGCTCCACGTTTACATCCTGAACATGGTGTTCTAAATACAGAACCTTTGATAGCAGAACCATTGGAATTACTAGATGGGGACGAATATTTGCACTGGGATGAACAAGGAATGATGTTTGGCGGAGTACACACCATCGTAAAAAAAGGCAATGAATATTTCGGTGCTGCCGATCCTAGAAGATCGGGCGTTGTGGAGAGGGTGTAAATAGGAAAAATAAATGCTTTTGTAGATTTTTTGACTTGCATTATGAATAAACTCCGTTATATTGGTTGAAGAATTAACTTAAAAGCTACGATTATGAAATTTAAAGGTATCTCATTAGAAAAATTCGTCAAACAATATTTGGAAAGTAATCCGCAGTATGATGAACAAAAAGTTAGAGAAAATTTATTAAAAAGCCTCGCAGATTTTAAGGCTGGAATTAAATGTGAATGCGGTCAAGACATTTGGGTTATTGGCTCCTCCTTTAGTGGAAATAAATGCTTCAGGTGCATTATGGGTCAAGAACCATCTGAAGACCTTGAGTTGGAAGATGCACTCCCTAAGAGAGATTCTGTTTCATTAGATTTTGATGATTTTGATAAAGGCAAATCTTACGAAGAAGAGTTGGAGGAAGAAAGGTTTTTTGAAGAGTTTTTTAGTGGCGGCACTTATCATGATGATGATGGAAATGAATTAAATCCAGATTTGTGTCCTATTCCAAGTATGTGCTTGAGTTGTGAGCATTATGAAAATCCAAGACAAAAAATACTCTGTAATCTAACAAGATTGGATCAAATGAATGAGGAGGAGGAGTTTAGGTGTTTTGCTTATTTGAATAAGTATGAGTAGTAGTTGCCTTCGAGTAATTGCCTTCGAGTGGTTTTGGGCTGCTTTGATGATTTTGCCTTCGAGTGATTTTGGGGCTGCTTTATTGATTTTAATGATTTTTGCGATTTTTTTTGGAATCGTAGAATTTCGTTTTAAAGAACCTCAGGCAACGGTTGGAATCGTAGGGACAATCTTCAGGAAACGGTTGGGGGAATTGTAGGGACAATCTTCAGGCAACGGTTGGGAAAGCGTAGGGACAATCTTCAGGCAACGGTTGGGGAAGCGTAGGGACAATCTTCAGGCAACGGTTGGGGAATCTTAGAGATAAACCTCAATTAATGACTTGCATTTTTTTTGGTATCGGAGAATTTGGCTTTGAAGAACCTCAGGCAACGGTTGGAAGTTCTAAAGTGATAAAAGTATCTGAAAACAAGGAATAAATCCTAAAACGAGAATAGCTGATTATATTCCCTCCACGTAGCCTGAGGTTCTATCCAACAAAAACTTATAAATCCCCATAAATAGCAAAAGTTGTTCCACAATAAACAAAATTACTCAGAATTACTCGAAGGCGGACGGCGAGGATCATTTCCAATGAAGTCGTCTCCCCGCTGTCCGTTGCAATGTATTGCATTTACTGGAACTGGTTTTGGTCGTTTGGGGAGACACGATGAATCGTGTCTGTACAGATTGCTTTGTGGCAAATTTTTCCCCAATCATCGGTTCCAATGAATGCAATACATTTCCACTCGCATCGTATGTTAGCGGAATGAAAATATATGGAGCAAATGTCATTAAAAAAGTGAAAAAGGTTAATTTAAAGTGAGAATAGTAAAAAGGTCCTTCTCGCATTGGTACAACGATACC